>Ga0206938_1033_pt1 | contig 39733 bp, 35 predicted proteins | sample Alteio_BWOrgHeat_12_FD_152918 | JGI IMG/M metagenome (GOLD analysis project Ga0206938, IMG submission 152918) | Enriched cells from forest soil in Barre Woods Harvard Forest LTER site, Petersham, Massachusetts, United States -... | ecosystem: Environmental > Terrestrial > Soil > Temperate forest >... | reverse complement strand
ATCCAATGACAAGGCTCTATTGGATGTTGTTTTTGGCATGAGCAAACCCGGAGGTCATCTTCCAATTGAATTACCGTCTTCTATGGAAGCGGTTCGCAACCAAAAGGAAGATATGCCCTACGACACCAAAGATCCGCTTTATAAATTTGGTTTTGGCTTAAGCTATTGATATTCGAAATTTCAAAAAGAAGTAAAAAAATAAAAATAACTGTTGACATGAGAAGACTTAATCGCCTTTATTTTGGACTATGTATCCTGTTGTTGTCTATTCATTCCCAAGCGCAATCAAAGAAGGGTGCTGATTATTTTGCGGGCAAATGGAATGTATTGGTAAAGGGTCTACCGAATGGAGATACCAAAATGTCCTTTGTATTTGATGAAAAAGATTCAACCCTGTCGGGAATGGTAATGGATTCTACGGGCAAACAAATTTCAAAAATTGACAGCGTAGTATTGACTGGAATGACCGCCACCGTTTATTTCGTCGCTCAAGGATATGATGTAAACCTGGTGATGAATAGGAAAGACGAGGATCATATTACGGGTAGCCTGATGGGAATGTTTGATGCGGAGGGAGACAGGGCGAAGGCCTCCCAATAGTCAATTGGGGTAGTTCCACCTTGGGATAAAATGTAAAGCTTACCGGGCTAAACAATCCTATTTCCTTGGTTTTTTTGTGATAAGGACGAGATAATCAGCGAGATGAATTATATCGTAACCACCAATCGCCGACCGTCTGGCACTTCCAAATTCCAGAGGTCGGCGATGTCTTTTAGTTTTACCTCAATGGTATCAACAATGAGTAGTCCATTTGCGGCCCGTTCATACATTTCTGGTAATATTTCCGTGAAAAGTTTTCGTATTTGTTCTTTAGACCAGCTGCCCAGACCAGAGCCTGTCAATTGCAAGTCTGCACTCCTTAAATTGGCCGCTGACAATTGAATAAGATCTCCCGTCATGCTGCCCACGGAAACGAACCTGGTTTTAGGGGTAAATGAACCGGTACCCTTTAAGGATGCCAGGATCAGTTCCGCTGAATGACCCCATAAATAGTCGATGATTACATCAATGGGTGAGTCCCTTTGAATCTCCCGCAGCCTTGTGAGAATCTTTTCATCGCTTTGATCTATTACGATAACCTCATCGGCACCTAACTTAAGGAGGTCTTCCAGAGACTTTTGATTTCTTCCGGTTGCGATAACTTTTTTAGCTCCATAATGTTTAGCAATTTGAACAGCTACCCTGCCAGTAAAGCCTGTGGCGCCATTAATCAGAACATTTTCTCCTGCTTGAATATCCGCTTTAAAGCGCAGGCCCATCGCTGCTCCGATTACTGCATTTGGTAATGCGGCCCCGACAGCATTACTCAATTTCGAAGGGAGTTTTACGATCCGATCTTTTTCAATAAGTGCTTGCTCAGACAGCATTCCCTCGACGGCCATTCCATATACCCTGGAGCCGTCACTCAGCATGCATACACCGTCTCCTCCTATTACCCGGCCCCCATCCATCGGCGTATGGCTTGAATAGTGTTTGCCCGTTGCCCTTCCCTTATCAAAATGTTTTATGGCGACCGCTTTTACGGACACCAAAACTTCGTTGTCGGCTTTTGCCTTTGGTTCTGGAATGTCTAAATATTGGGGCAAATCTCCTTTTTGATACAAAACGGCCGCTTTCATCATGAAATAGTTTGAGTTGGGTAATTTACTTTGCTAAATTATCTGAGTTGTAGTCAAATAAATGGAATGGCCATGCATTTCAGGAACCATTTATCTACTGGATTTAAATGTTATTATATTCTTCATCCGTAACTTTTTGTAGCCAATCGACTATTCCGTTTTGGACGTTGGGGTTAACGGCAATATGGGTGAATTTACTGTTGGGTGAAGCTCCATGCCAGTGCTCAATTCCTGGAGAAATTATGATAACATCGCCTTTTCTAACTATTTGAACGGGGCTGCCTCTTTGCTGATAGTAGCCCGTGCCGTCGGTCGCAATTAAAATTTGTCCGCCAGGATGGGTGTGCCAATTGTTTCTTGCTCCTGGTTCAAATACGACGTTACCGATTACCATATGGAACGTTTCATCAGCCGGGATCAAATTTTTGATCCATACGTTTCCAACAAAGTAATCGGCCGAAGCTTTTTCACCTTTTGGAAAAATTGGGATGAGGTTTTCTGAGTTATTCATGATCTTTTATTTACAAAGTAGTAATGGCATCTATTTCTCCCTGTGCCAAATCTTGTTGTTTGATGCGTTTGGCCATAAATTGTTTACCCCAGGTTAAAATGGAAAAAGCTAGGATGGCGCAAGAAGTCATAACACCAGACATAGGCAATGCTGTGTGATTTTGCAAGAGACTTACAGTGGCAGAAGCGATAGCGCCGATGGTCATTTGAATGGCACCAATTAAAGCCGAGGCACTACCAACATTGTACTCTATGGGAGCCAACGCCAGCGCTGTAGCGTTGGGGAAGATGAATCCCTGGCAGGAAAGAAAAATAAAAATGAGGAGGATGGTGATCAAAAGATTTGACCAACCCAAATAGGTTGTCAAACAAAGTAAAATTCCGATGAAACATTGAAAACCGGATGCGATTCGGATCACCTGTTCACTGCTATAATTTCTTAAAGCTAAATTATTGACCTGGCTAGCACCGATCAATCCCATCGCAATTACCGCAAAAATCCAACCGAACTGCGTATTGCTTACCTTAAATAACTCCATAAATACAAAGGGTGAACCACCAATATATGCATATAGGCCCGCATAAGAAACAGCTCCCGTTAATGTATAGGTGAGGAATTGGGGAAAACGGATTACTGATAAAAAATTCTTAATAATGGGAATCGGTTTCAGAGAAAAATTCGCGTCGGGTGCCTTGCTTTCAGGCAGAAAAAAATACGTTCCTAAAAGAATGATAAGAACGACCAGTATGAGCACAACGAACACATAACGCCAACCCAGTACGGAGGTAATATAACTACCCAGGGTAGGTGCAATGATCGGGGACACGGACACTACTAACATCAGCATGGAAAATATTTTGGCAATTTCCTTTACTTCAAATAGGTCCCTCACCATTGCTCTGGCAGCTACAAGACCTACACAGCCGCCCACGGCCTGAAAAAGTCTGAATAATATTAGTATATGTACGGAGCCGGCGAAAGCACAACCTATGGAGGCCAGGAAATAAAGACTTAACCCTCCATACAACGGTTTTTTCCGCCCGAATCGTTCAAGCAGGGGCCCGTATATAAGCTGACCTGCAGAAATTCCAAGAAAAAAGCTGGAAAGTGATAAAGTCACTTCCGAAACAGTGGTGTGCAAGCTTTTGGCAATGGAGGGGAAGGCGGGTAAATACATATCAATGGACAAAGGACCTATGGCAGTGAGCAACCCCAATAGTAAAATGACGGTTAATTTATTATCGGAATGAACGCTTTTCATATTTCGGGTGTAGTGAGAAAATAACCGTTGAATTGCTTTGACTTAAGCAAAAGCAAAGGTAGTAACTCATTATTATCCTTTTTTGCAGCACATTATTTGGGTTTAGTCGCATTTTTTTGGGATCATTCCAAACTCCAGTTAGTTTTAGTATAGATATTCATGCGAATAAGGATCTGCAATTTCCATTTCTTTCCGAGCGTTTTTGACCAATGCCGAAAATCGGCACATGAATAAGGCTGGTATTGGGTGAACCCTGAAGTAAAATCGGGAAGGACTTTAAAGACGAGGTTTTGAGAATTATTATTTACAAACGTTTTTCGGACACTGCAGGCACTATAGTTGTTAATAAATGTTAAATCAATAATTTTTAACCGGATCACTCTTTTTTAAAAACTCCAAGAAAATGAAAGTCATAAAATTTCCATTGAAAAGTCCACGGACTTTAAAGATTTCAATGATCATATTCGTTTTTACAGTAAATATATGTTCCGGTCAATCCAAACCAGATCGCTCCTTGCTGGCTCTTTCTAAAGCGGACCATGTGCTGGCGATTATAGATCCTACGACTTTGACAGTGATCGCTCGAGTTCCTGTGGGGTCCGATCCCCATGAGGTGATCGCATCCGAAGATGGCAAGACGGCCTACGTTACCAACTATGGAGGAGGCAGCTTTCATGAACTCAATGTAATAGATCTTCTTTCGCAAAGGCCTTTGACTAATATTGATACCAGACCACTGATCGGTCCGCATGGATTGACCTTTGCAGCAGGGAAAGTATGGTTTACGGCGGAAGGCTCAAAAGCCGTGGGACGGTATGACCCTGGCGCGGGCATTATGGACTGGTGTATGGGAACAGGACAAAATCGGACACATATGTTGTTTGTAACGGCAAACGGACAAAATGTTTATACCACCAATGTAAATGCCGGTACCGTAAGTATTCTGGTAGATACATTGCTGCCGCCGCCCGTTGGACCGGGAGGACAAGTATTTCCTGGAGCCAAGCCCCGGTGGGAGTGGATGCAAACCGTCATTCCGGTATCCAAAGGCTCTGAAGGATTTGACGTATCCCCCGATGGCCTGCAGTTATGGACCGCAGCGTCGGAGGATGGCAGCATTTCAATCATCGATATTGCCGCTCGAAAATTAATAAGTAAGATCGATGCCAAGATCTTGGGAGCTAACCGGCTTAAATTTACGCCGGATGGCAAGCGGGTACTGGTTACCAGTCTTAGAATGGGTGATCTTTTTGTATATGATGCCCAGTCTCACCAAGAACTAAAACGAATAAATATCGGACATGGAGCGGCCGGCATTCTGGTGGATGATGATGGATCGCGCGCGTTTATCGGATGTACCCCCGATAACTATGTGGCGGTAATAAATCTTCAGACTTTGGAAGTTACTGGACATATTGAATTGGGGGGGCCGGATGGTTTGGCCTGGGCAATCCGAAAATAGCGCCGCATGGGAGTTAACCGGTAGAGGATCGATGCTTTGTTTTGACCAAGACAATTAAGTAGGGTATTCGGGTGTTCGGTATTGAAATGCCTTAATTGGTTTCTGGTTTAACAAGAGCAATTTATGTCTGTCTACTTATTATTTCCTTTTAATTACGCTACATTGTATGTACATTCTTTTCAATGCATTCGTCTTTAAGGATCCCTCAACGATACCTGGTAATCATACTTCTCTATTTCCTGGTTTTGATTACATCGCAGGGATCATGAATTTTTTTGGCCAATCGGGTTCATTTGTCATGGGGGTTATTTTCGGAAAAATCGTTGATTTCACGCATAGTTTTGAATCACCACAATTTGTAATGGTCGGGGTTTTGATTGTGTGTGGGCTTTGTTGGATGACGATAGACGCCTCTAAAAAAATAAGACTGATGCCGGTAGCACCCTTGTCGAGCTTGCCTTTGCCTCAGGTGGAAAAAGGTTAAAAGACCATAAAAAGCACTTCTTACCCTAACTAAAAAAAAATACCTTAATAAACTCATCTTCTTAAATATTCAGCGTGATGACGACCTCTGAATTTAATTAAAAAAATGTAATACCAGTTCCATGACTGATAACGGATTTATCGATTCCATCAACCATAAGTATTTCGAAGGTAAACTTTCGAAAAGCCAAATAACAAGACTTCAGGACTTTGACCCAAAGAATACGGAGGCGAAAAATTTTATGGAGGGCGCGATGGCAAGGATCCAAAGAATGGGTGTCAGCGCAAAGGATATCGGAGAACTTATTTTTTGGGAGATGGCCAGTATTTGGCCTAAGATACTTCCCGGAGCCTGGTCGGGTATTGTTCCGCCGATTACTTTCCCCAATCGCCACGTCTTGCTGGACGATTATATGAAAAAAAACCAATGGAAACCTTTAACAGAAGGAAGCAAGGTTGTTGATCTGGGATGTGGCTTTCCTCCGCTTACAGCCCTTGATCTTGCTCGCAAATTCTCTCGTGTTCAAATTACGGGGGCGGATCCCTCCTTTGGGAAGTATACTGTAACGGACAGCAAGGGCAATTATGCCTGTATATTGGAGGACGGCCATATCAATTATTTACAGCCCGTAGCCGGTAGCCAGGAATCGTGGAACTTCATATTTGAGAATTTGGATGACACCAAAAAACGTTTTGCAATTAAATTCAATGAACTCAAAAAAAACCTGCCCCAGACGGAGGATGCGAATACCTACGAAGAATTCCAAATGGATGGCTGGACGATAACGAGGAACCCATTGAGGAGATATGAACTGAAAAATCTTGGCTTTATTCAAAAGGGAATGGGGGATGAAGAAATTCCCAGTCATTTGGACATGATCCGATGCATGAATGTTTTGGTATATTTTGATCCGGTTTTCCGCAGGGATGGACTGGAATGGGCCTGCCGTCATCTCAAAGAAGGGGGTATATTTTTCTGCGGCTTAAACTGGTCTGAATCCATCAATAGCCGCTTTTCTGTGTACCGTAGGGAGAACAATGCCATGCAATTAAAGGAATTTAGTTTTTCTATCGAAAACCTACGCCCCCTGGAAGGTGTTCCTTATTTTTCCTTTAGAAACGATGACTTTGAACAAGAACAATTGCTGCAGCACGCGGTAATGATTCGCCAAAATAAGGTGTTCATGGATGAATTCAATACCGGATTTGACAAGATTTTACATGAACATTCCGTTTGCGAAAGGGATTCAGCAGGTTACCTGGGATTTGTCAACACAGGCCTACCACCTGTTCAATTATTGGCGAACATGAGCAAGACCTTTAAGCAATTAAGTGATAACTATGCAGATGGAGTTGTAGCCGTTTTGAGGGAACGGGGCAAAAAAGCATGGGTCAACGAAATTGGATTTATTGGTATTGAAATTTGAGTTCCTTATACTTGAATCTTGATCTATTTTATTTTAAACGACATGCCTTGCAATGTACATTTGAGTGATCGCGCCAAGCTAGGGAGTAACCAACTCAGATAAATATCCCTTCATGAAAGAAAATATCACAGAAGTTATTGTCGTCATTGGTTCAGGATCGATCGGCCAGGCAATTGCGCGGCGAGTCAGCGCTGGTAAGCAGGTTCTGCTCGCCGATCTTCATCCGGAAAACAACCACAGGGCTGCAAAAATTTTGAGTGAAGCGGGATTTGAAGTAAGCACGGCGGTTGTGGATGTGTCTTCCCGCGATTCTGTTCATGCACTTATTAGCGTAGCCACAGCAATTGGAAACATCAAGGGTCTTATACACGCCGCCGGTGTATCTCCTTCGCAGGCATCTCCATCCACCATACTCAAGGTGGATTTGTATGGCACGGCGATGGTGCTTGAAGAATTTGGTAATGTGATCGCACCGGGCGGTGCCGGGGTGGTGATCGCTTCGCAATCAGGACATCGCTTGGGGTCCCTTACGGCTGACCAAAACAAGGCACTGGCCTTGACGCCTGCCGACGAATTGCTGTCTCTTCCAATGCTCCAGCCCGATCAGATAACTGACTCCCTGCACGCGTATCAGGTCTCCAAACGTGGAAATTCTTTGCGGGTGATGGCTGAAGCCGTGCGATGGGGTAAGCGCGGAGCTCGGATCAATACCATTAGTCCGGGAATTATTATCACACCGCTCGCCAAGGACGAGTTGAGCGGTCCACGTGGCGATGTATACAGGCGCATGATCGGAGTGTCTGCGGTGGGGAGAGCCGGAACACCCGATGAAGTAGGTGCTGTTGGTGCGCTATTGATGGGGTCGGATGGAGGATTCATTACTGGCAGCGATTTTTTAATGGATGGTGGGGTAACAGCCGCCTACTGGTTTGGTGATCTGGCTCCCGAATGACCTCCCGCATTAAATTTATTAACCTTTTCTATACTTCATGATGTTGGTAGATTGCTGCCAGAATCTTCATCTAACGATCAAGCCATTTTTTTCGTTTGAAAACGAGGTTCGCAAATCAACCGTCTATCCGCTCGATTGGCATCCCCTTGCCGCCCTTTGGTTGATGGGTCATCTAAATGAATTTTTCTGTAGCGTATGCTCCCATTCATTCGCTCGGTATGGAATGGTGCTCATGCACAAATGTCCATTGTCCCACAATTTTTCTTAAGCCAATGGTTAATCTAAAGTCCAAAACCTTAAACCCCAAGCCATCGTGATTGTTCGAACACCGCATTTCTGCGTAGGCGAACGCAACGTTTTCATCCGTAACAATTTTGAGTTCAAGAATATCGAAAACGCCTGGCTCGGTATAGAGGTAAAATAGGTCCCAGGTTTTTTGGTAGGCTTCTAACCCCACTGATTTAAATGGTTCGGGTACATCATACATTACAAAATCGGCGGCATGATGAGCCAGTATTGCTGGAATATTCTTGCTTCGTACCGCGGCAGCCCAATTTACAATCAAGGCTTTTATTTGCAATTCATTGCTCATTTGGCAAGATTTTCAATGGATGGTCAATATCTTGCTTTTGGCGGTCATTCAGCAACCAGTGATTCCCAAAACGACCGGTATATTCTTCAAACAAGGCGCCCCGAACAGTTTGGGATGTGGATGAGTCAGCTGACCAACCCCCAAGAGCATTGAATAACAGGTCGTGGTTCCCTTTTCACTGGTGTTCCAAATTCTCTGATTCAATCCCATTCAATTTGTGGATATTTTTCCCCAAAACAGGAAATTGCTTGGGAACCATAGCCATAATCGTACGATGTGTCAAGGGCACGATTTTTTAACATTTACCCCATAATTTGTGCGAGCTATAACCAAAGTGTGATCATGGCATTGGCATAAGCGATCATGGTTGAAAATGAATCTGGCTTGGTCAAAAAGCAGCTTGCTCCCAATTCATAAGATATTTTGCGATCATTGTTTAAAGTGGAAGTGGTGAGAATAACAATTGGAATCTGACTGAACTTCTTATTCGATCTGATTTCCTTAAGCGCTTGTAACCCCATGATACCAGGCATGTTAAGATCCAGTATAATGAGATTCGGAAATTCACTTTCCATGATGTGCAGCCTATGGAGAAGATCTTCAGCGCTGTCGACAAACACAAAATCCAACTCGGCGTTGTTTTTTACGAAAGCGTCTAAAATAATCTGCCGGTCGTCGGGGTCGTCATCAACTATAAATATCAGGTTTCCGGTTTTGGGTTTCATACGGCTAATGTATTTATTAATATTCTCATTATTAAAAAATCATTCTAGCTCGAGATTTTTGTCAATTCCAATTAAAATTAAATACTTCCAGAAATGCGTGTTTTGAAAAGGACTACTGCAGCCAAACCAGTCAAAACTTCCCCAAAGCCTGCTAAAATCAAAACTGCTAGCCAGACCGACTTAAATCACCCATCTAACGGGCACGGCCATATCGTAGTGAACAATTTGTACGAAGATCGTGAGTTGCTGACTGTCCTAACAGAAGTGAAAAATGGAAATTTTAAGGTACGCATGCCCATCGATAGGGTAGGAATACAGGGAAAAATATGTGATACACTCAATGACATCATTTCCTTAAATGAGGAAATGATGCTTGAATTTACACGCGCCGGCAATACGATCGGTAAACAAGGAAAACTGAACCAGCGCATTGAAGTACCGAGTGTCAAGGGAGCTTGGAGCACTGGTGTGGGGTCTCTGAACGCGTTGATTGCCGATCTTGTTACACCCACGATTGAAATTGCCCATGTAATCAGTTCCGTGGCTAAGGGTAATCTTTCTCAAGAAATGCCTTCCGAAATTGGCGGCCACGCTTTACAGGGCGAATTCTCTAGAATTGCCAAAGAGGTCAACGACATGGTAAAACAACTCAATCTTTTTTCCATGGAAGTAACCCGCGTAGCGCGGGAAGTGGGATCCGAAGGCAAACTGGGTGGTCAGGCAAAAGTAAAGGGAGTGGGCGGGGTATGGAAGGATTTGACCGATTCCGTAAATCAGATGGGTAGTAATCTGACGGCGCAGGTGCGCAATATTGCCGAAGTGACGACCGCTGTTGCCAAGGGAGACTTATCCAAGAAAATTACCGTTGATGTAAAAGGTGAAATACTAGAATTGAAAAATACCATCAACACCATGGTTGATCAGCTGAACTCTTTTTCTTCTGAAGTAACCCGGGTTGCACTCGAAGTGGGTACGGAAGGGAAACTGGGTGGTCAGGCGCAGGTAAAAGGCGTAGCAGGAACCTGGAAGGACCTAACCGACTCGGTAAATCAAATGGCCAGCAACCTGACTGGTCAGGTACGAAATATCGCGGAAGTAACTACAGCCTTTGCGAAGGGCGATTTATCCCGGCAGATTACCGTGGATGTAAAAGGTGAAATATTGGAATTGAAAAATACGATCAACACGATGGTTGATCAGCTCAATTCGTTTTCTGGTGAAGTGACAAGGGTAGCCCGTGAAGTAGGGTCAGAGGGAAAATTGGGTGGTCAGGCTAAAGTTAAAGGCGTAGGCGGTGTTTGGAAAGATTTGACAGATTCTGTCAATCAGATGGCCAGTAATCTCACCGGGCAGGTTCGAAATATCGCCGAAGTAACAACAGCGGTGGCCAAAGGGGATTTATCCCGAAAAATCACGGTGGATGTAAAGGGAGAAATACTAGAATTGAAAAATACCATCAACACCATGGTGGATCAGCTGAACTCTTTTTCTTCTGAAGTAACCCGGGTTGCACTCGAAGTGGGTACGGAAGGGAAACTGGGTGGTCAGGCGCAGGTAAAAGGCGTCGCTGGAACTTGGAAAGATCTGACCGATAGCGTAAATGGAATGGCCAGTTCGCTGACTGGTCAGGTTCGAAATATTGCCGAAGTAACCACCGCTGTGGCAAAGGGCGATTTGTCTAGAAAAATCACGGTGGATGTAAAGGGAGAAATCCTGGAATTGAAAAATACCATCAATACCATGGTAGATCAACTCAATTCTTTTGGTTCTGAAGTAACGCGGGTAGCGCGTGAAGTGGGATCAGAAGGAAAGCTGGGCGGTCAGGCCGACGTACCGGGCGTGGGGGGAACCTGGAAAGATTTAACGGACAGTGTCAATAAGATGGCCAGTAACCTGACTTCTCAAGTGCGAAATATCGCTGAAGTGACTACAGCGGTGGCCACAGGAGATCTTTCCCGAAAAATCGATGTGGATGTAAAGGGGGAAATCCTGGAATTAAAAAATACCATCAATACGATGGTGGAACAATTGCGTGGGTTTGCCTCGGAAGTTACCCGGGTTGCCCGCGAAGTAGGTTCTGAAGGCAAACTGGGTGGACAGGCAGCAGTGGAAGGGGTGGGGGGGGTTTGGAAGGATCTGACTGATAGTGTAAATGGGATGGCCAGTAACCTTACTGGTCAGGTGCGAAATATTGCCGAAGTAACCACTGCCGTCGCAAAAGGGGATCTGTCTAGAAAAATTACGGTGGATGTAAAGGGTGAAATCCTCGAATTAAAAAACACCATCAACACCATGGTGGATCAGCTGAACTCATTCGGTTCGGAAGTTACGCGTGTGGCCCGTGAAGTGGGATCAGAAGGACAACTCGGTGGCCAGGCTGACGTGCCGGGCGTGGGAGGAACCTGGAAAGACCTTACCGACAGTGTGAATAAAATGGCCAGCAACCTTACCTCTCAGGTTAGAAATATTGCGGAAGTGACAACGGCTGTGGCGAATGGAGATTTATCCAGAAAGATCACGGTAAATGTGAGAGGAGAAATTCTTGAGTTAAAAAATACCATCAATACGATGGTAGATCAATTGCGAGGATTTGCATCTGAAGTAACCCGTGTAGCCCGCGAAGTGGGAACGGAAGGTAAACTCGGAGGACAAGCCAATGTACCCGGCGTAGCAGGAACTTGGAAAGACTTAACGGACTCAGTAAACCAAATGGCGGGAAACCTGACTGCGCAGGTTCGAAATATTGCAGAAGTGGCAATAGCCGTGGCAAATGGGGATATGTCAAAAAAAATTACCGTAGATGTGCGGGGGGAAATTCTCCGCCTGAAAGAGACCCTGAATACCATGGTGGATCAGTTGCGTGCATTCGCTTCTGAAGTAACGCGCGTTGCCCGCGAAGTGGGGACCGATGGTAAACTAGGGGGACAGGCTTTTGTACCAGGGGTTGCCGGAACATGGAAAGATTTAACAGACTCAGTAAACCAGATGACGGGTAATCTAACTGCCCAGGTACGCAATATTGCCGAAGTAACGAAAGCGGTGGCCAGTGGCGATTTATCCAAAACCGTAGCGATTGATGTAAAGGGGGAAATTCTGGATTTGAAAAACACCATCAATACGATGGTGGAACAATTGAACTCTTTTGCCTTTGAAGTGACACGGGTGGCCAGGGAGGTTGGTACGGAAGGAAAATTAGGGGGGCAAGCCGAGGTCAGGGGGGTTGCTGGGACCTGGAAGGATCTAACAGACAGTGTAAATATGATGGCTTCGAACCTGACCAATCAGGTCCGTGGAATTGCCAAAGTAGTAACGGCCGTAGCAACCGGTAACCTCAAACAAAAACTTGCCATCGTATCCCGGGGAGAAGTGGCCCAGCTAATCGATACCATCAATGAAATGATCGACACCTTGGCCCTATTTGCTGATCAAGTAACCACTGTAGCGCGGGAGGTGGGAGTGGACGGACGCCTGGGTGGACAAGCCAGCGTACCAGGTGCTTCCGGTATTTGGAAAAACTTGACAGAAAACGTTAATCAGCTAGCGCAAAATTTAACCACCCAAGTAAGATCCATTTCTGAAGTAGCATCTGCGGTTACCAAGGGAGACCTAACCCGAACCATTCGGGTAGAAGCAAAGGGAGAAGTGGAGGCCCTAAAAGATACAATCAACCAGATGATTGCCAATCTCAAGGAGACGACTTTGAGAAATCAGGAACAGGACTGGTTGAAATCCAACCTCGCTACATTTACTCAAATGCTTCAAGGCCAGAAGGATCTGAAAACGGTAACACAAAGAATTCTTTCCGAATTGGCTCAGGTAGTGACGGCTCACTATGGTGCATTTTATATTCTTACTCAGGATGAAAATAGTCAGTCTGTTAGTTTGAGTCTTTTTTCTGCTTACGGCTATAAAACTGATAAACAAATACCCACTCAATTCTCCATTGGAGAAGGCCTGGTTGGTCAGGTAGCATTTGAGAAGGAGCGAATCATTCTGTCCAATATTCCAGGCAATTACATAAAAATCAATTCTGGTCTGGGGCGAGCAAAACCAGCTAACCTGATTATTTTACCGGTGTTATTTGAAAATAAAGTAAAAGCGGTCATTGAGTTGGCGTCCTTGGATGAATTCAGTGAAACCCACCTGGATTTTTTAAGTCAGCTTACTGAAAGTATCGGTATTGTACTGAACACGATCGAAGCCAATACCCGCACCGAAGGATTGTTGGCTCAATCACAGTCATTGGCGGGTGAATTGAAAATTCAGCAGGAAGAGCTTCGCAGAACAAATGACGAACTTCAAGACAAGGCATTGCTGCTCGTAAAACAAAAGAATGAAGTTGAGGCGAAGAACAAGGAAGTGGAAGAAGCCAGAAAATCGCTAGAAGAGAAAGCCGAGCAGTTGACCCTGACATCTAAATACAAGTCTGAGTTTCTGGCCAATATGTCACATGAGTTAAGAACACCGCTAAACAGCCTTTTGATCCTGGCCCAACAGTTATATGAAAACGCGGAAGGGAACCTGAATGACAAGCAAATCAGATATGCCAAAACGATTCACTCCTGCGGCGATGACCTCATTCAGCTCATAAATGACATCCTTGATCTGTCAAAAATTGAATCCGGATTTATTACAGCCAATATTGCACCGGTACGTTTCAGCGAAATCGCCTCATTTGTGGAAACAACCTTCAAACCGATTTCGGAAGCCCGGCATCTCCGGTTTACCATTGAAACCGATTCCAATCTTCCAGAATCGGTCGATACGGATTTACAGCGCCTAAATCAGATCCTCAAAAATCTCCTTTCCAATTCTTTCAAATTCACAGAGAAAGGAGAGGTAAAATTGAAGATTTATGAAGCCAACCGCAACTGGAAAACTGGCAACAGTAATCTGGACTTTGCAGATCGAGTTGTCGCCTTTGCAATTAGCGATTCGGGTATCGGTATACCACAGGAAAAACAAAATATCATATTTGAGGCTTTTCAACAGGCTGAGGGCTCGACCAGCCGTAAGTATGGTGGCACTGGACTAGGTCTATCCATCAGCCGTGGGCTAGCGGAACTATTGGGAGGTACCATTGAATTGGAAAGTTTACCATCTCAAGGAAGTACATTTACCCTTTTTCTGCCCATTGAAAACGAAGCTGGGCTAATTAAAAAAGAGACCTCCGAAAACATGAGTGCCTTCCGTCAGTTGCAATTGGGATCAGACAGTGGTGAAATAGATACATTACTAAATTCATTGCGGGTGACAACGGGTGGAATGGAGTCAGATCACCTGCAGATCGTAAATGAAATGATCAATGATACAGGAGATGACAGGACGAACATCCATCCAGGCGATAAAATCATAATGATCGTGGAAGATGATTTTCGCTTTGGGAAGATCGTGATCGAAATGGCACACCAGTACAATTTGAAAGCAATCGTGGCCTCTAATTATCTTGAAGTTTTTGATTTTATCTCCCGGTTTACGCCTATCGCCATCACGCTGGATGTGAAACTACCGGATACAAGTGGTTGGAAGGTACTGGACCTCCTGAGAAATGATATGAATTTTAGACATATTCCGATTCACCTCATTTCCGGTGAAGAAAATCGGGATCTGGCACTCAAGCGGGGGGCGCGGAGTTTTCTTTTAAAACCATTAGAGAACGAATCATTGAAAGAGCTCTTTGAGGATATCGTCTCCTTTTCTAAAAAAGATTCCAGAAAAATCCTAGTGATCGAAGATAACGAAACGGACGCCTCTCAAATTATCAAGATGCTAACCAATGAGCGGATTGAAGTAGTACTTGCGGAAACAGCCACCAAGGCACTCGCGCAAGATTTAGATTCCTTCGATTGTATTATTATGGACTATTCCCTTCCGGATATGTCGGGTCACCACTTGTTAGAAAAACTTGGAGAGAATAAACGCAATCTTACACCTGTAATCATTTATTCGGCTAAGGATTTTGACAAGAAGGAGTTGCTGAACATTTATAAAAACTCGAATACCATACTCTTGAAAGGTGTAAAGTCCCTGGAATTTCTATTGGAAGAAGCGGTACTTCAATTACATATTGATCACAAGGACCTTCCTCTTGAAAAAAAGCGCATTCTTGAGAATATTCGAATAAAAAGTGATATCCTGACCGGCAAAAACATTCTCGTTGTTGACGACGATATTCGCAACCTGTTTGCCCTTACGACGGTTTTTGAACGCTACAATATTAATGTGATTACCGCAGAGAGCGGCCGAGATGCCATCGACATCCTCAACGATGAAAATCAAAAAATTGAGATGGTCCTGATGGATATTATGATGCCAGAAATGGATGGGTATGAAACCACCTTGAAAATACGTCGGGAACACAAGAATAATAGCCTTCCTATTATTGCGGTGACTGCCAAAGCTATGAAAGGCGACAGGCAGAAATGTATTGAAGCAGGCGCTTCCGATTATATTACAAAACCTTTAAAGATAGATCAACTGCTTTCACTAATGCGGGTTTGGTTTTATAAATAAATAAGGTATGTATCCTAGTATTTTATTAGTTGATGATCGGGAGGACAATTTGTTGTCGATGGAAACCATTTTGGAATCCGGGAAATACAACTTCGTAAAAGCCACTTCTGGTAAACAGGTATTGAAAATATTATTGACCCAGGTTGATTTTGCCCTAATTCTGATGGATGTGAATATGCCCAACCTGAACGGATTTGAAACGGCTACCTTGATATATGAAAGAGAACGACTTCGACATATTCCGATCATATTTATTACCGCCAACAACTATGGTGAAGACAACATATTCGAAGGTTATCGTTCAGGGGCTGTGGATTATATTTATAAGCCTATTAATCCCGAGTTATTAAGGGCAAAGGTTGCAGTTTTTATTGAATTATATCGTAAAAATGCCCAGTTGCTTGCCCAAGAGCAACGGTTAATTGCCATTAATAAAAACCTGGAACTTGAAATTCAGGAAAGAAAAGCTTCTGAAGAACAAGTGAGCGCATTGAACCTCCAATTGCTGCAAAATATTTCGAGATTGGAGTCAGCCAATAAAGAATTGGATCTTTTTGCTTTTATGGCATCCCATGATTTGCAAGCCCCCTTGCGAAAAATCAGGATGTTTAGCGACCGTCTTATGATGGATTATGTTAATAAAATAGATGAGGAGGGGCAAGCTCACCTGACCCGGATACAGAATGGTTGTAAACAGATGCAACTATTAATCAATGATATTCTGGAATTTTCTAAAATTTCAGTGAAGAAAGAATTATTCAGGGAAGTGGACTTAAATATTATCATCGATCAAATATTGGCGGACTTTGAAGAACAGATAGAACAAAAGAAAATAAAAGTAATAGTAGACAAACTGCCGCACCTTTATGTAAATCCGGTATTGATGAATCCCTTATTTTCTAATCTGATAAGCAATGCGATAAAATATAGTCGAAACTTTGAAGACTCCTTTATTCGTATTCGTACCGATCTTCCCGTTTCGCAAGGGTCATTTTCTGAAATAAGGGGAAAGAAAAAATATTGTCGAATTTTTATTGAGGACAACGGAATCGGATTTGAACAAAAATATGCTAAGGAGATTTTTGATATGTTTCGCCGACTGCATCCTGGAGCCGAATTTGATGGAACAGGGATAGGATTGGCACTTTGTAAGAAAATAGCAGAAAAGCATGGGGGTGCGATTTCGGTAAACAGCGTAGTAAATAAAGGTTCCACTTTTATACTTTCACTGCCTTTAGTAAACCTGGCAAATGAACTGATACCGATACCAGGAAGCCACAGCGCAAGTTCCGGAGAGAAATAGCGCTTTTTTATATTAGAAAAATATCGAATGGGAAGGTTTATCCTCATTCAAGTGTTGGATTTGGGTATGGGCTGATACAAGAAAGTTATAGGAAATGCCCACCTTCGGCGTTAATCTTACAAATTGAGACCCAATGGGTCCTACGCGCACGGATCAAGATATTTATTTTATAGAGGTTAACCTTGAATAAGACTGTAAAGGGGACGTACGTGTCTTTTTAGGGGAGTTTTAATGAATTAAGTAAAATCACAAAGCTGTAAGAGCCCTGACGCTTACAGCTTTGTTGCTGATAATAGCTTCAAGAGGTTTACGAATTGCTAGATCTGAGCCCGGTATCGTGACCTGATTCCTCCATTTCATGCTCCTTTATATCCTCATTTCTCGTCGTACCAGCGCTTTCCGCATATTTTCCCAATACCTAACTGGCATAGTCTTTTCCTTGAGCCTGATGTCCGTCCGTTGCTGTGCATGATGGGCAGCTTTTTCGTGCTTTCCTTCTGAAGTGTATTTAGCCGCAGAACGACGGTGTTTTGTTGCCTATTCAAAATGCTCAGCTGCTTTTTTGTGAAGTTCTTGTGGCATATAGTGGTATTCAGGTGAAATAGAGTCGGTATGCTAAAAATAATGCCAACGAGGAGGAGTAGAATGGTATAATTTTTAAAGCTTCCAAACCATGGAATTGACAACAGGTTATCCTTTTTCAGTGATAAAGAATGGACTCCCTTTTCAGTATCCAAAATTATTAAGCAACGACCAGGCTCGGGTCGCTATCATAGGTGGGGGAATCTCCGGAGCACTGACCGCTTATTTCCTCACAGAGGCCGGAATTGATTGTATTTTATTGGATGGACGCACCATCGGTTTAGGCAGCACTTGCGCTAGTACTTCCTTATTGCAATATGAGTTGGATAAACCCCTTCATGAATTGACTAAACAGGTGGGCGAGCGCAGCGCAACCAGAGCCTATCAGTTGTGTAGTTATTCTATTGAAGTTTTGGAGGGTATTGCGCACAAGATCGGCTTTGAGGAATTCGATAAACGCGGTAGCTTATTTTTCTCCACCCATACAGGCCAGAAGTCATTCATGAAAAAAGAATTTGATGCACGCAGACAGGCGGGATTTGAAGTTTCATTTTTGACAAAAGAAGATATATTAAAAAACTACGGATTAAAAGCTGAATATGCCATATTATCGGGGAAAGGAGCCACTACCAATGCATATACATTTACCCATGCGTTGTTAAAAAATAGCATAAAAAATGGACTACGCGTTTTTGACCGTTCGAAAGTTCTGGAAGTAATTTATGGCAAGAAGGGTGTGTCATTAAGAATGGAAAACGGATTTTCGGTGTCGGCTGACAAACTGGTTAACGCTTCTGGATTTGAGATTGTCAATTTTATATCTAAAAATATAGTAGAACTATTTTGTACATATGCGGTGGTATCGGAAAATGCAAGAGAAATGAAAGAAATGTGGAAAAATGAAATAATGATGTGGAATACGGACGATCCTTATCTCTATATGCGGCTTGCCGATGACAATAGGATTTTAATTGGTGGAAGAGATGAGCGGTTCAATGCCAGTATGTCAAAGGACCTATATGTGAAGAAATCTGATCTTTTAAGAAAAGACTTCGAGAAACTATTTCCTAATATTTCCTTTAGAAGTGAATTCGCTTGGAGCGGAACTTTTGGTCGAACCAAAGATTCTCTTCCCTATATAGGTTCTTACAAAAAGACACCCAATACATACTATGCGTTGGGTTTTGGCGGCAATGGCATAACATTTAGTGTTATAGCTGCGGAGATTATACGGGATCTTCTTCTGGGAAATAAAAATCCAGATATTGAAATATTTGGATTTGAAAGAAAGCACTAGTATTTACATTTCTGGGATTAAGGTTTAGAAATCGGATAATAGTGAAGCTTAGCATTATGAAAAAAAATTTTACAGTATTTATCAAATCAAGAAAAAGGCTTGTAATTGTCTTGGGGTCTCTGGTGATCCTTCTGGTTGCATTCAGGATTGCACTTCCTTATATCTTACTTAGATTAGTCAACAAGGAACTTCAGCATATTAAGGGATATACTGGTCATGTAGATGATATTGATGTTGCTCTCATTCGGGGAGCTTACAAGATTAAATCTATTAGGTTGGATAAAACTGGGGGTAAAGTACCAGTGCCTTTTTTCTCTGCGCCATTGATTGACTTGAGCTTACAATGGGAGTCTCTGTTTCACGGTAGAATTGTTGGTGAAATTGAAGTAGATCAGCCTGTTTTGAATTTTGTGAAAGGTCCCACGGAAGAGACTAGTCAGACTAGAATTGATTCCAGTTGGACAGATGTCGTGAAAAAACTAATGCCGTTAAAGTTGAATAAATTTGAGATTGTTGAAGGCCAGATTCATTATCGAGATTTTAATAGTAAACCGACATTTGATATTTATACTAAACAGGTTCATATTCTTGCCGAAAACTTGAATAATGCCGAAAAGAATAAAGAGCTTCTTCCTTCTACCATAACTGCTTCCGCAGATGTGTATGGTGGCAAAGCGACTGCAACGATGAAAATGGATGCTTTAGCCAAAACACCCACTTTTGAAGGCAAGGCAATATTGCAAGGCCTAAATCTCGCAAATCTCAATAATTTTATTGATGCTTTTGCTCGATTCGATATTAAATCGGGTGAGATCAGCATCTATACGGAAGCTGCAGCCAAAAATGGCAAAATCATAGGCTATACCAAGCCAATAATAAAAAATCTAAAGGTTGTAAACTGGGAAAAGGATAAGAATAAACCCCTAAAAATTGCTTATGAAGCCGTTGTAGGTGCAATTGCCTGGATATTCAAAAATCACAATAAGGAACAGCTAGCTACCAAGGTTGAATTTGAAGGGAATATCAAAAATCCCAACATCGATATCTGGGAGTTAATTGGTGAGGTATTAAAAAATGCTTTTATACAAGCTTTGTATCCATCCTTGGAAAATTCTGTGAATATTAACACTGTCGGCAAAGGGGAAATCAAAGATTCACCTTTAAAAAAGGAAATAGATAATTCAGGCGGAATTATAAAAAATAAATCGGAGCCGAAGAAAACAAAAAAACAACTCAGGCAAGAAAAGCGTGCTAAAAAAAAGGCTGAGAAAAAAAAGAAAGAAGAAGAAAGCAAAAAGTAGTAAACCAAAAAATCGTTAAATATGCAAAATGAAAATCCATCTCATCAGGCAGGATTTGCTGAAAAATTTGCGGTAACTGTTACACGAATAACAGGTAGTACTGCAGCTTTTATATTGGCTTTTTTTCTCGTTTTGATCTGGGCAGTTTCAGGCCCTTTTTTTCATTATTCTCAATCCTGGCAACTGGTTATCAATACAGGTACCACAATTATCACATTTCTAATGGTGTTTTTGATTCAAAAGGCACAAAACAAAGACTCCCTTGCAATTCAGCTGAAACTAAATGAGCTGGTCGCCGCCCATGAATTTGCAAGTAACCGGTTGGTTAATGTCGAGAACATGTCAGAAGAAGATCTCAAAGTGATTCAGAAATATTATGCCGGTCTGAGTAATCTGACAAAAAAGGAAGAAAGCCTACAACAATCTCATTCAATTGATGAAGCTGAAAGTATGGTGCAGATAAAAAGAGAACGAGAGGAGGATATCATGGATGATTTGAAGAAAAACAGGACTTAGGTATAGTGATTATCGTAACCCGACGACATCCAATTTGAGCCGTTTGGTTTAGACTCCCAGTGACGAGATTTTTTCAATGGGATAGGCACTGACTATTTTGGTGCAAACGACCTAGAAACCAATTCTGACGTTTGTTGCTTAATTAGTAATTGCAGTCTTTCGGTATTCTGTCTGATTATGGTCAAGTACGAACGATTTTCCTCATTCAGTGAACAGGCATCTAGCAAGTCAAGAGAAAGGAAAATGTGTGTGAATGGGGCAACTGTATCACGCTGTAACCTTGTAGTTGGGGTGCTCATAATTTTAAGTTTTAAGATTTACATCAACTGATCGAAAAACAAAAAATGTTCCGGTACAAATTTATTTGAAGACCGAATTATTTTCCAAAAAATTTTGAAAGAGGACGAAACCCGGATTTCCAGAGGTTTTCATAAACAATATATTTACAATGATTTAGGCTTTAAATTTCACAAAAATCTGATTCAGGCGTTGCTACTTAGTTTCATATTACTCTATCTTTTTTTAAGTTTTAGCAAATAAAATTTCTTATACTATGCATCTGATATACGAGTTATTTGGCGAAGGCAAAAACCTTACAATACTTCAAATGACAGCAAGGGCAGTTGTGATATTTGTCATAGCGTTGATTCTTATCCGGATTTCTGGACGTCGGTCTTTCGGACTCCATACTCCGCTCGATAACATCATTACAATAGTGCTCGGCGCTGTACTGAGCAGGGCGATTGTCGGAGCATCCGACTTTTTACCCGTAATCGCATCGAGTACAACCCTCGTCCTTATTCACCGGTTCTTAGCGTATGGTATGGTCTATCATCCATGGCTTGCCAGAATAATTTCAGGAGAAAAGATCTTGCTGTTTAAAGATGGCAATTTTATTGAAAGGAATATGGACAAAGCCCAGATTGGCAGAGAGGAAATCCTAGCGGAAGTGAGGAAAACGGCCCTAACAGAAGATTTGGTCGGGATCGAGAAAATATATATGGAAAGAAACGGCGAAGTTAATTCAGTTAAAAAATGAGGCGAATAAAATGACAAAATTTGCCACCTAAGGCATATTCTCGTCTCGAAATTAGAGCCAACCGACTTGTTTAGTTCAAAATTATTTTGAAAAATATTTATTTAAAAACGGTTAAGAAAAACGCCTGCATATCGTTCCATGAAGCCGTATCAGCGATGGCATTGTACGCAATCGGCATATTGAATTTTATTCCGAGTGCAGTTGCGTCCGGATTTGTGTAGGCATGTTTGGCGCCAGGATAAGTTATAAAGTTATACTTCGCACCGACTGAATCCATACTTTTTTTAAATGCTACCTGATCTGACAAAGGGACAAACTCGTCATCGCCTCCCTGGCAAATTAGAATTTGACTCTTTAGAAGATCTTTTTTGGGTTGGATGCCGATCAATCTTCCATGAAAACTTACGACTCCTAAAAGTGGCGCACCTTGCTTTGCGGCATTCACTACCACAAAGCCACCAAAACAATATCCCATCGCGGCCACTTTGGAAAGATTTGCCTGCGGGAAAGTTGCCGCTTTGGCAATTGCGTCTAGTATGGGTTGCAATGTATTTACCGGATCTGAATAATATGGTTTTGTCAATTTTATGGCTTCTTCGGGATTATTGGCCAGTTGCCCGTCGCCAAACAAATCTGCATCAAATGCAAAATATCCCAGTGCTGCGATCTGTCTGGCTCGAGATTTGGCATAGTCGTTTAAGCCCCACCATTCATGAACGATAATAACAATAGGTAATTTTCCTTTTTCGTTTTCATCGTAAGCGATAAATCCCTTTGATTGTCTACCGTTTGATGTATAAAATACTTCTTCTGATTTAATTTTCGGAATCGATTTTGTAATGTTCATGATTCCTTGATTTAAATTTTTTTTTGATGAATGGGAGCCTTGGTACAAATAAATTGAGCAAAATGTGAAAATGGAGAGGTTCGTAGCCGCAAGTAAATTCATAGTTTAATTTTGCCTGGAATTGTGGACTTTTTAGGCCCTGAAGCAACGTCGTAGCTTTTTAAAGATAGTCAACTAAAGCAGTAAGATAGCAGAAACCTTTCTGACTGATTTTTATCGAAAAATCGATGAATGCTGACCGGTTGGCACTTCTTTGTAGTCCTGTCAGATAAGGATGGTCGATAAAACTAATAGAATTGATTTGATATGTTTCTGTGTTTTAAGTAAGAAGCGAACTTAGTGAATTAGAAATTTCACCTTAATTTTATAGTTAAAGAATCTTAATAATAGTATACCATGAATAATCCTGTTGAATATAAACAGCTGATGAATGTAAAATATGAAAATTTACAACTTATCGATGTGCCCGCTATCATTGCAGAGAACACTGAAAAATGGTTCAATCAGACGTTGACCCGCGTGAATGATAGCGCTGTTAGGCTTGGAATCGTAGAAGGCGAGTATCATTGGCACAAACATGACGAGGATGATGAATTTTTCTTTGTACTCTCCGGTAAACTTTATATTGACCTGAAGGATAGAACCATTGAACTGCTACCAATGACAGGAACTACAGTCCCGAAAGGAGTCATGCACCGAACGCGAGCCAAAGAAAAAACGGTAATGCTAATGGTTGAAACGAGTAACATAGATCCTTTGGGAAACTAGTAACAATATTGGGCATAATAGAGCAAAAGAAGTTTAATGCTCATTCTTTTAGAGGTAATGCAAAGAAATAACCTTTACTGGAATCCCAATATATTCGGCAAATACACGATGTAGAAGTTATTCCAGAACCTGACACATTAAAGGTTTATAATCAATCGTTTACGATGATTGTAAGGACCCGCTCATTACACGTCAAAAACAATTTATGCAAACCCGGCAAAATCTAATTCCATCTTGATGGGGGAATATAAAATGGTTTGTTAACGCACTTTGTTTGCTTTCGCTTTGTAGATATAACTGAAAGGAGGTTGAGATGCAATTTCGTTCAACCGTTTAATCTCCTCTTTCGAGGGTGGCAGCTGCGTACGTTGTGCCAGCTCTAGATCTTTGAATATATTTTGGTCACTAAAATCTGTAATAGTCACAGATCCGCGTTTATTTTCTGTCCAAGATTTTTTCATATAAATCGTTATCAGGGGATGGGTTCAAATCCTGTACCAATCTATCAGCCAACTTCCTAATGTCTTCCCAAATTCTGAGCCAGGGAACTAAAGGGTTATGCGCGTTTTGGCGATTATCCCAAGTTCCTTATTGATTAATTTTGAGCCGGGAAGTCCAAGAATTTCTTAATTTCAGTGTCCTCACTTTCATCTGATGCCTTCAGTATAAATGGTTATACCCGTAAACCAGGATGTATGTATGCACTAACTAAATCAATTTTTATGTGTTCCCTATTGATCGCTTCGAATGCCATAGCACAACAGCCAGCTATTACACCTTATGATATTGATCTTACTAATTACCAATATCCTTATCCTGTTCAATTTATTACACTTAAGATCCAGGGAGAAACTTTAAAAATGGCCTACATGGATGTGAATCCAGCGAATGCAAACGGTAATGTGGTAATGCTGTTGCATGGAAAAAATTTTAACGGCGCATATTGGGGACAAACCGCCCAAGTATTAGCAGAAAATGGATACCGAGTAATCATCCCTGACCAAATCGGTTTTGGGAAATCCTCGAAACCGCTGCACATACAATATACATTTCAGTTGCTTTGCCAAAACACAAAAGCAATACTGGATACACTTGGCATAAAAAAAATTTACTTACTTGGCCATTCAATGGGTGGGATGGTCGCGACAAGGTTTGCCTTGATGTATCCTGAATCAGTTGAAAAATTTATTTTAGAAAATCCAATTGGTTTGGAAGACTGGAAAGTTAAAGTACCTTATCAATCTGTTGATCAATGGTACCAGATTGAACTAAAGGAAGATTATTATTCTTTTAAAAAATATGAACAGGAAAGCTATTATCACGGCACATGGAAACCTGAGTATGAAGAATTGTTGAAAGTGGAAGCAGGATGGACCTTGGATAAAAACTATGCACGAATTGCTTGGAACTCCGCCCTTACATATGACATGATATATACGCAACCGGTGTGCTACGAATTTGAAAATATAAAAGCACCTACATTGTTAATCATTGGCCAATTGGACAGAACAGCGTTGGGGAAAAATTTAGTAAGCGAAGACGTAAGAAAAACCTTAGGCAATTATCCTGAACTAGGAAAATTGACGCATGAAAAAATAAAAGGGTCGCTGCTTGTCGAGCTCGATGGCCTCGGCCACGTACCACACATCGAAGCATTTAATAGGTTCATTCAACCATTGTTACAGTTTTTAAAATCGTGAGCAGCGATCGGCAACAACGATTTATTCTCGTCTATACACGGGCTGTGGGTGTGCTAATTACTAGTAAATACTTTGGTGAGCACTGGATAAATAGAAATTATAGTCTACCAAAAAGAGCCTTACACCAAATAATAATTGAGCCGTACAGCAAATAAATTCCCCCCAAAAAAACTCACCTTTACAAAACTCAATGTCATTTGGAAATGGATATTTTAAAAGTAAGTTTAGATTGGGCAAAAGCCGAAATATTTTCTGCTAAAATTAGTTTACTGATCAGTTTTCTATTTTTCTTGACATCTATTGGCTTTTGGCAATTGGGCAAAACTGCTATGGCAAAAGCCTTTGTATTTCCAATGTTGGTAGCCGGTCTATTGGTTGTCGCCGTAGCGGCGGGTTTGTATTTTGCTAACTATCCACGTATTGAGCAATTTGAAACAGCTTGTAATACTAACTCAAAGGCATTTGTCCAAGCAGAAACATTGCGTACAGCAAAATCTCAACATGACCTTTCACTGGTTTTTAAAGTGCTTCCCATTGTTATTATTGCAGCTGCATTAGTCATAATGTTTGTAAATGCACCTTTGGGGCGAGCTATTGGCATTACTACTATTGCATTGATGACCGTATTAGTGTTTATTGATAGCAACACTGGAGCCAGAAATACGGCATATCATCAAGAGCTACTAGCCGGAAAACAATGAAAGCAAAGGTCATACCTGTAACACGAGTATTAGAAGACAGCTTTGTGTATTCCTGCACATTTGAGCGGAAATATAGTAACTATGAACAATTTTTACCCTACCATGTTTTGTCGTTTCAGTTTTCGGGCGAAACATTTATTCAGCATCAAAGCGGGAAGCTGACCTTAAAAAAGAATCAGCTACTTCTGACTCAAAAAAACCAATTAGCAAAATCCATAAAAATTCCTGGCACTGATAAAGTATATAAAAGTATTTCTATAATACTAACAGATGCAGCTGTACGACAATATGCAGCAGACAATGCAATTTGCGAAAACAAATGGTATACAGGGCAAAAAATCCTGTTGCTAAATCCTGGTGAATTGCTGAGAGGTTATTTTAAGTCTTTATTACCCTATGTAACGAATTCTAAAAAAGTAAGCAAAAAATTGGTGGCTATTAAAATCAATGAAGCAATAGAACTGCTTTTAGATCTAAAACCTACTTTAAAGTCTTTTTTGTTCGATTTTTCAGAGCCGTATAAAATTGACCTTGGAAAATTTATGTTACAAAATTATCATTACAATGTGCCGATAGGCCATTTTGCAAAGCTCACAGGAAGGAGTTTGCCAGCTTTTAAAAGAGATTTTAGCCAAACCTTTCATACTTCTCCCCGAAAATGGTTGCAGGGCAAGAGATTGACAGAAGCTTACCATCTTATTAAACAAACAAAACGAAAGCCTACGGAAATTTATCTTGAAGTTGGATTTGAAAATCTCTCTCATTTTTATACTTCTTTCAAGCGGAAATTTGGTGTAACTCCCGGAAGCATTAAACGAAAAAAGATATTTTAAATTAAATACCATGAACATTGAAAATGAATTACAACAAGCGGCCGACAGATTGGCCATCCGCAACCTGATAGATCAGTATGCGTATTGTGCAGACACCCGGGATGCGCAGGGACAAATGGATCTCTTTACAGAAGACACGCGCTTTATTGTTTATATGGATGCTAAGTCATCTGTGCCGACTCAAAACATTAGCAAAAGATCAGACCTGTTGCCAGTATTTGATAACCTTAACACGTATCGCGCAACCATGCATTTTAACGGACAAAGTACGGTGCTGCAACTTAGTGATGACACTGCAACCGGTATTGCATACTGTATTGCGCATCATCAAACCATCAATGAAGGAGTTCAAAAACTAATGATTGCAAATATTAAATATCATGACAGTTTTGTAAAGAAAAGTGGGAAATGGCTTTTCGCTCAGCGAAAGCTAATGGTTGATTGGATAGAAAATAGGTAGGCGTAGATAATTTAAGTGCAAAAGTAAAACAGACCGACTATGAATTGAAAAAGTTTAATCTGCATAAGTTGCTACTGTTACGAAAAAAAGTGTTTCATATATTGGATTTGCAGCAGTAAGTGCTTTTTCCAGAAAAACTTCTTCTAGCCAGCCAGTTTGATTCCTATTTTTCAAAAACAAGTGAATCTGGTGACACCCCAGCTTCTTGTAGGATGGAAGTCAGTTCAATAACCATTGCGTCAGGGCCGCAGACGTAAAAGTTTTTATTGAAATCAGTCGCATGGTTAGTCAAAAAAGATTTATCGATCCGGCCGTTCAACATTTTATCTTCCTTTTCTCTGGTTAGGACAAAAATGACGTTTGGTCCCATTATTTTAAGTAATTCTTCCTTGTAAATAATGTCGGAACCAGTCTTATTTGAGAAAAAGAGCTTGTTGCCCAGGATTTGATTCGTAGCATACAATGATCTAAGAATTGCTATAAAAGGTGTTATCCCGGCGCCTCCGGCGATGAAATAGCCCGGTTTTTTGTATTCTATTGCACCCCAAGAATCACGAATAATTAATTCATCACCTACTACAAGTTGGTGTAATCGGTCGGTCACTCCGTGATGGTTTGGGTATCGTTTAATTGTAAACTCCAGGAAAGGTGCATCCGTCAAACCTGTAAAAGTAAATGGCCTGGTTTCTTCTTCCAGACCCGTTTTGTTAATAGACACATCTGTGGCATGCCCCGGCATGTAAATATAACAGTCCGGTTTTTCGACACGAAAGCATTTTACATCGTGAGTGACTTGGAAAATTTCCTTTATTCTGACTATTTCCTTCATTTTATTTATGAATGAATTTCGATGAATTATATCAGGTGTAACAGGGCAGAGTGGAAGATTGTTCGCGATGCATGAGAATAAGATGGCTTATTGAAAATAAATTTGTTATAGCATTATCCAAATCATGGTAGTGGGAAGTAGCCTATGATAGATATTAACCATAATAATATACCTAAAAATGTTTGAGGTACTGTCATTTAATGCAGTAGGTGTTTATTCTTATTGATATGGATGATCACGGAAGCAGGCGGATGGATCAGGACGGGCGCTTACTGCACGTGAATAGGGTATATGAATCAGTTTTTTCATCTATCCAACTAGAATAAGATGCTATTGGTAAACTGCGACTTTAGTGAGTGGGATTTTTTTGAGCATTCAGGTTCTTTATTCCGTCATCATTTAAAAACCATTCCATATTTTTCCGAGATCACTAAAACTTCCTCCCTTGGTTTTGCCTTGAAAGGAAATCCTTTCGGTGTACCAATCTGGCGAAAGAAATCTTCAAACCCTGCCGGAGAATATCCAAAACTGAAAGCCAGTACGGCAGAATTATCAATATTCCGGATGCTGTGCCAGGTGGCACGGGGAACAAATCCACTGGTTCCGGACTTGACGGGGAATTCCACGCCATTAATTTCAATAGTTCCATTGCCCCCCAGAAATATGAAGAATTCGTCTGCATACAGGTGCTTATGAACAGGTATTTGGTTACCCGGCTGAATTTCTTCCGTACAAATCGAAATGGTTTCGACGGAGTCCGTCTTTTTAGAAACCTGTATTGTTATTGGCGTGTTTTCCCTGACGAGAAAAGTTTCCCCATCTTCTGGTTGACACACTATGCCCTTTTTATTGTCATTCTCTCTTAAGCTTTGCAGCAATGGGGAAGACATCAAAGGACTCAAAAACCCCAGCGAACTTAGATGGAAAAATTCTCTCCTGTTTTTCATACTGAAAATATTTCGTTTAAGATAGATGATTTCATCTGAAAAACGAGTTTTGCAGGAACTGATGGCTCAGGATATCCAGACTATACTATAAAACTTAAATGCTTATTTAAACCGATACACGATCCCTAAATTTCCGCCGAATTGTAAAATGGTAGCGTAGCCAGTGACATCCACATTACCTCCTCCTGTACCAATACCGATACCATATCCACCCCCGTCAATAGGCTGATCCAACTGAAGCTGTATTCGAATTGCGATGTTGTCAGAAATTTCGAAATGCAGGCCTGCATGAATATCTACCGCAAACCGAGTCGCGCTGGTGTACCCGGAAGGAGAGATGATGGCAGCTCCAAGACCGATACCACCATATTCTTTTATTTTGCCCTGCCCAAAAAACTGATTTCCTTCAGCAAGAATATAGGTAATATTCATTGGATCGCTGACATTCTCTTGCATTCCACTTCCGTATAAATATCCGGATGTGGGTTGACTTATTACGTTTACGCCAATACTGGTATGCGCACTTACAAAATAATCGAGAGCGCCTCCAAAATGAAAGCTCCCGCCTACTTTTGCCTTGTAGTAGTTGGCACTATAACTATCAATCCCGGCATCAAAGGTACCACCTCCAAAAGCCGTAATTTCAAAATGCTGGCCATAAGAAAACATGCTAAAAAAACTGAAAAGTAATATTAAAGTTAGTCTGGTTTTCATGAAATGAAGTTACGGATAGTTGTGATTTACAAGTCTTATACAGTGTAATCTCACCAACCAGGGTGCTACCAAAATAAGATGGATATTCGAAGTGACGCCTTATTTGTGCCAGTCGCACCTACAAGAAAGATTACAAGTCAAAAAAATAAAAACATTTTAATTTATTTAGAAAGGCATCTAACCAAAGAAAGCAAAAATTATTGATATTCAATTGATTATGTTGGATTTACAGTGTCCCAAATTATATTACCAAAATAACAGGAATGCTGGTATCGGTTCATTTTGGATGAGATAATGGATCTGGGAATGAAACCGGATTTCCGGTTTCTGCAGATTATAAGTGCCATTCAAGTCATCAGGCAAACTTGAAAAAATTAATATCCGTTTAAAGTAACTTTATATTTTCTAAAAATAACAATCTACGATGCCTTCAACCCAAAACCCGCCATAGTGATGCTTGATTTACTTAATGGAATTTTTGAGCCGATGGATGTTGAAATGGGTTAAACACGTAATTTGGCAATTGAAGATTCATTAAGTAGTGAATGTTGAGCATTCAGGTTGGAAAAAGTTCTGCACATGCGCAGGTAAGAGAAAATTTGGATCAATCCATTTGTTATAGTCAATCCTATCATCACCATATTAAAACTATTATGAAAAAATTACTGATCACTTCCGTCGTCCTATTTATGGCGGCAACCGGTTTTTCACAGCATTTGTCTTTGAATCTGTATGGCGGGTATGATTTCCGCGACAAGGTCAATTTTGGAAATGCCTATGCCTATATCAATGCTGGCGGCATATTTGGAGCGTCTCTTGAAGGGGTAAACCCGCAAGGAACAGGACTAGAATTGTTGTATCAATACCAGAGGACCCATATTCCCATGTATTCCTATCTTGGCAACAATCAGCTATTCAGTAATACGACGGCAACGATTTCTACTATTTTGCTGAATTTTGAACAATACTTGTTGAACAATCCCAAGATCCAACCTTACGGCGGAATTGGTTTGGGTGCAGCCATTATCACTGCCTCCGCCAACACCACCAAATTTGCTTGGGATCTGAAAGCAGGGGTGAAATTTAAAGCCAGCAGCTCTGTCGGAGTTAAAATCGGTGCTCAATTATTGGGTGCGGCACAGGCAACGGGAACTGCATTTTATTCCCCGGGATATGGCTACCCTCCTTATTCTTATACCACCTACTCCACGATTCTCCTGTTTGGATTTACCGGCGGATTGGTATTCGATTTTGGGGGGCATTAAAGAACTAGAAAGTAGTGGGAGTCTTCACATGTCAGCTCTGTGTCGTTTATTTTTATGTTTGAACAAGTGATGTTGTTGGAAAGGCGGGTCGTTTTTCTATTGGAGTTTTGAGTCAATTTGAATTTTCTTTTGAAGCTTCTCGAATGAATGCATAAACCTCTCATCGAAGATGAGAGGTTATTTGTGCCCTGGACTGGTGGTATTTCATTTTCATTTTGTACTTGTCCATAATCTTTTCTGTGCAGTGCCATAATCCCCCAGGTGATAAATACTAGCAGAAGAAATTTTGAAAGAGAATGCCTGGTAAGGTTTAGCCATCAACGCTTTTAAATAAGTTTCTTTAGCCAGTCCAATCGTTACATGCGGGAGATATTTTGCGCCACTATGGTCTGGAATAAAACCATTTACATATTCAGACAGGCCTTTTACAAGGGGTCTTCCGTTTGCGTTTTGTACGAATGCTGCGTCCGTGCCCGTCACAATATAGGGTTTCACTGCCTCAATTATTTTCGATTGATATTCTAACAGTTTAGGTGTCGTATTGATCGTAATACCAGCTAATCCCATAGTATTATCCGGGATGTAGTAAAATCCTTTGGTAGTAAGCGTTTCTTTTTGTGGCTGCTGACTTTTGACCACTTTGTCCACTGCATCAAATACTTTTTTCAGGTTGGCGGTTTCCACAAAACATTGCAGTACACTCACGTGCGGCGTGTGTACCGCATCCAATGAAAAGCTGCCGGGACCGGAATAATTTTTTCGCATGAGTCCATTGTAGGCCTTTGCAGAATCCAGCATGGTCTGGTCTGGATTGAGCAGGATATCAATAGCAGTCACGTTGGTTTGTGCCATGGAGGCTTTAAAGCTGAAAGAAAACAGGATCAGTGCGAGGCAGCTGATCACTTTAAAGAGTGATTTTTTCTGCATAAAATGAAAGTTTAAATTGTTTTTTTATTCCTGAATTACGGTTATCTGATCGCCGTTCAGGCTAAACTTCACCCCGGGTTGTTGAAGACCCTCCAGCACATAAGAAAGTGGTAGCGATTTACTAATCTGCCCGCTGAATAATTTTCCGCCCGCGTTGCCTTTATATACCACGCCCACCTGATACCAATCAGCGATCTGTTTCATCACTTTAGGCAGCCCGGCATTCTGAAAATAGAAAACCCCGTTTTTCCATGCGAGAGCCTCATTGATATTTGCTTTCTGAACAATACGGAATTCGTTCCTATCGGTTCCCACCACCGATTGCTGCCCCGCAGTCAGGGTGGCCTGTTGAATATTCTGGGTGACCATCACAGAACCTTCCACCAGCGTGGCCGTTGTAACGGAATCATCTCTATAAGACCGGACATTAAATGTGGTGCCCAGATCTTCAATGGTTGACTGTTGATCCCGCCTGCTTGCCGGAGTGGTTAACAGAATGTGAACAAGAAATGGTTTTGCAGGATTGTGGACAACTTCAAAATATACTTCGCCGGTCATCTCTACAGAACGGGTATCTGAACTAAACTGCAACGGGTATTTTATGGACGAGTTCCCATTCAACCATACCACCGTTTGATCCGGTAGGATGGCACGCCAGAGTTTTCCTTTTCCTGTGCGGATTTCATTGTACACTAGGCTCTGGCTTATGCCGGAATAACGGACTACACCGCCCGATTGTATCACCTGAATACCGTCCTGCGTTGCAATGACTCCTTTATCTTGATCATCCAGCGCAAGGGAATCACCTCCGGCCAGGATCAATACGGCGCCCATATGTTCCGCTTTCAGCCATGCCGGCGTTTTTACCGCCGCTTGGATGCTGGCGATAACCGCGTGATTCTTTGATTGCTTGAGTTGGTATAAAACTAATGTAACACCCAGCAGGCAAATCACGATCGCCACCCATCGATAAACCATTCGCATTTGGACAAAACGCCGTGGATGTTTTTCCTTTTCTGCTCGAAGCTTCACCCAGGCCTCCTCTATTTGCTCCTGGTTGGTCAGGTCGGGTAAAACGGTTTTTAGTTCCTTACGAAAAATCTCCGCAAGAATCTCAGTGTTTTCGGGGGCAGCTGACATTTCAAAAAAAAGAGCCAGCTGCTGTGGATTCAGCGATTCGCTCAGATAGCCTTTTAGAAGCTCATTAAATACGAAGGGTCCAGAATGATCCATTTCTCTTATTTAGACGTTATGACTTTAAGAAAAGGCTTAATGTCACCGTAAATATTTTCCCCGCTGCTACCGAAAAAATAAACGGCCAGATCAGGTATTCATTTTTGTGACTGGCAAAGAATGCCTTTAATGTTTTCAGCACCAAGTAGATATGTGCTTTAACGGTATTCACGCTGAGTTGCATTCGATCGGCGATCTCCTGATAGCTGAGGCCTTCGTCGCGGCTAAGGGTGTAAGCTCTTTTTTGTTGTGGAGGCAGGTTGCTGATGGCATCTGCAATCAGGGCTCTTTTTTGTTTGGTAATCAGCAACTCTTCCGGACTTCCAGTTTCTTCTTCAAATAATTCCCGGATTCGCTGAATGTGTTTTTCGCGTCTGCTGTGTTTTCGAAAGTGATCGGCCATTTCATTGTGTGCGATCGCGAATAAATAATCATCAAAGCGTTCTACGTGACTGAGATGTTTGCGCTTTTCCCAAATTTTCAGAAAACTTGTCTGGGCCAAATCCTCCGCCAGCTCATGTACTTTGAGAAATCGGAAAGAGGCGGAATAGACCTGTCCGTAATACTTTTCAAAAAGATGTTTGAAAGCGGTATCGTCACCCTCCGAGATTTTCCGAAGTAACTGCCTTTCATTATGCAAAGGTTCCTGAACCAAGTCCTTTTTTTTTAAGCCACTCTCGTTCACTCCCCGAATTCCCTTGTAATCGGGAATAGGAGGGTTCAAATCTACACTTTAATCGATTGAACACAACAAGCTGAAATAAATTTTTTCAGAACAATTAATACAAATCAAATCGTCACGACGTCTTTATCTGACGTCGATACCTGAATTGCCCTGTAAAACAACAAAAACCAGGCGAATTAAGCGAAAACTGAAGCCATGTCTGAGCTGCAAATCATCCATTTTTTGAAAATTTCGGGTATGATTACAGATTTGAGAAAACGTGAATTTGAAAATACGGTCAGATATGCCTGCGAGTTATTCCCGGAAGAATGTCTGGTGAAGAATTTGTCTGCCAAGATTTTTGCAGCCGATACCTATTATTTTTTCTCCCAATGGACCACCGAAGCGGCATTGAGAAAGTTTATTCAGTCCGGGGAATATCAATTGATCCGGACCGCCTATGATGTGATGGGCGTTTTGGAAAAAATCGAGATCGGATACCATGTTGAAATCAGAACCATTTACATTAATTAATAAACCATTCCAGAATGAAAGACACCACCTGAAAAAATGCTATAAGAACAGGCCAATCAGAAACTAATTATTCATTTAAGATCAAGTAAAATGAAACGCTTATCCCTTTACATAATGCGATACGGGAATGTCATATCCGTCTTGGCGTTATCCATGTTTTTTATTCAGGCTGGTGCCCAAACGAAAAAACCCAATATTGTTTTCATTATGGGCGACGATGTGGGTTGGTATAATCTGAGTTGCTATCATCAGGGGGTCATGTCTGGCAGAACACCCAATCTAGACAAGCTAGCCGCCAGCGGTATGCGCTTTACAGATTACTATGCAGAAGCCAGTTGCACGGCGGGCCGAGCCAATTTTATCACGGGTGAGCTCCCGATACGCACGGGTATGACCACCGTGGGTCAAGCAGGTGCCGATGTGGGACTTCCGGCACAGGCGTGCACAATCGCCACAGCATTGAAGGCGCTGGGTTATACTACTGGGCAGTTCGGAAAAAACCATCTGGGCGACCTGAACAAGTTTCTCCCAACGGTACACGGCTTTGATGAGTTCTTTGGTTATCTCTACCATCTGGATGCGATGTCGGATCCCTATTGGTATTCATATCCGTCTGACGAAGCTTTTTTTAATGCATATGGACCCAGGGATGTACTGCATTGTTGGGCCACTACTACTGATGATCCCACCGTTCAGCCGCGCTGGGGGAAAATTGGTAAACAAAAAATTGTGGATGAAGGCCCGCTGCCTCCTTTTCCAGATATGACCAATGTGCCTAATATGCATGACCTGCCTTTTCTCAAACCCAAGTACAACATGACCAACTTCGATGAAGTGTTGGTTCAGGCTTCCAACAGCTTTATGGATCAGGCAAAAAAAGATGGCAAACCCTTTTTCCTGTGGCACAATACCACCCGTATGCATGTATGGAGTTTTCTCTCTAAACAATACTATTCGAAAATGAACCACGAAAGCAACTATGGTTTAGAAGAAGCCGGTATGGAACAAATGGATGACGCTATCGGGGCCCTATTGAAACATATTGACGACATTGGCGAACGGGATAATACCATTATCATTTTTTCTACCGACAACGGCGCCGAAGTATTCACCTGGCCTGACGGAGGTATGACACCATTCAGGGGCACCAAGGGAACTGTATTTGAAGGAGGATTTCGTTGTCCTGCGATCATAAGCTGGCCCGGACATGTTCCCCCAGGTACCGTTGAAAACGGGATCATTTCAGGATTGGACTGGTTTCCGACCCTGTTAACAGCGGCAGGTAATCCCAACATTATCGACCAGTTGCTGAAAGGAGTCAACCTTGGAGGTACTACATACAAAAATCACTTGGACGGATATGATCAGACCGACCTGATCACCGGCAAGGGGCCCTCCAAAAGAGACGAAATATTCTATTTTGGAGGTGCAACCCTCGGTGCCGTACGTTTTAGAGATTTCAAATACCAATTCTACCAGCAACCATTTGGGTGGCCTGGAGAAAAAATAACTACAGACATGCCGACAATCATAAATCTTCGACAGGATCCTTTTGAACGCACGCCTGCCGATCGGGGCGAAAGTCTGAATGTTGGTGCTGCTGGTTATAATAATGAATTTTACGGGCGTGAATTCTGGCGTTTTGTGGAAGTACAGGCCATTGTGGGCAAACTGGCGATGACGGCTATAGATTATCCTCCTATGCAGTCCCCTGCTTCATTTAACCTGGATGCGGTAAAACAGAAAATTGAAGAAATGCAAAAAAATCATTCAGGACAATAACTTTATTCATTTTATTACGCAGACCGTTCACAAGGACGGTCAGCGTATTTTTTAACGAAAGGAATTTATCTATTATGAAAAAAATATCCTCTTCTCGACTGTCGGATTTTAAAAGCCTGCTTCTTTTTATTTTTCTTGTCCTAATCTTCTCCGGATGCGGAAACAATGCATCAGAAAGTAACACAACCGCTACCGATACCACAGGGCAAACAAAAGAAGTCGCTACCGACCCGCTTCCTTCCTGGAATGAAGGCGACGCCAAACAGGCCATTCTGAAGTTTGTGCATTCAACAACCGATTCATCCGATTCCGCCTATGTAAAACCTGGTGAACGGATCGCCACTTTTGATCAGGATGGTACACTCTGGGTAGAAAAGCCAATCTATAGTCAAGTGATCTATTGCCTGGATCGCGTTCCGGATGTTGTAAAAGCCAAGCCCGCATTGAAAAATGTGGAACCATTTAAAACGGTTCTTACGGGAAATATGGGGGCGATTGCAAAATTACCCAACACCGATCTGGAGAAAATAGCAGCAGCGACCTTGACCGGCATGACGGAAGCAGATTTTAAACAACAGGTAAAAGAATGGGTGTCTACAGCAAAAGATAAACGCTGGAACAAATTACATATAGAACTGATCTACCAGCCCATGCTGGAGATCATGCAGTATTTGCGTGCCAATGGATACAAGACATATATTGTAACCGGCGGGGGTCAGGATTTTGTACGCGTTTATGCTGATCAGGTATATGGTATTCCTCCCGAACAGGTGGTTGGCACTGCGGGTTCAACAACCTATCAATATGATACGGCAACGGGTAAATCTTCCCTGCTCAAAAATCCAAAACTGGTATTGAACGATAATGGTCCGGGCAAAGCGCAGGGCATTCAGTTGATCATCGGGCGCCGGCCCAATGCGGCATTCGGTAATTCCACCGGCGATCAGCAGATGCTGGAATATACAAAAGGAGGTTCAGGTGCCAGGCTGGCGATGCTGGTATTACATGATGATTCCACCCGTGAGTATGCCTATGGACCGGCACAAGGTTTACCGGATTCTAAAGTGGGCACCTTTACACAGGCTCTTTATGACCAGGCAAAAAGAAGCAATTGGGTGGTAATCAGTATGAAGAATGATTGGAAAACGATTTTTAAATAGGGATACTAACCGCCAGCTGTAAACGGCCTAATGGATCATATTATACTTAATTCCAAACATCCAAGAAGCTCCGTAGGTGGGAACTGCGGAGGTTTCTTCAAATTTGTTGTTGTTGGCTATATTGGAACCTTGTATAAAAAATCGCAGGTTTTCATTTATGAAATAATCCACGTTTAAACCAAATTGTATAATTACTCCGGATTTTTTCCAATACGAATTTATGAGATTGGGAGTGCTAAAACTAGTACGCCCATAACCAAGATCCGCCAGATAACTCCAGGTGTCTAAGCCAATGATACCGTCCACTTCCGTAATATTAAAGGATATATCCAGGTGACCTTTTTGTACGGGCAGTCTGGAGGCATTGTATGTCAGAAATAAACCCGCTGTATGCCTGGGTAAATTTCTTACCTGACTACCCGGGCTCATACCTCCCAGAGGCGTGTATTGACTTAAGCCCGAAGTATCCTTAATGATCGAACTCATGGCTGAAAATGTTCCACGCACTGAAAAATGATCATTTGCTTTAAAGAAAGCCGAAAACTCCCAGCCTGTATTGACCACAAGGCCTACATTCATAAATTGATAAAGGGAAGTTGAACCGGATGGCGCTATAGTATTTAGAGATAGAAAATTTTCCAGTTTGTTATCATAGTAAACCGTTTCGAAATTAAATCGTCCTTTTGTTCCGAAAAGTTCCAGGCCATATTCAAATCCCCGCTGATCCACTGGTTTTATATTCGGGTTGGGAACGACACCATTCGTGGGATCGCCATAACGGGCCGAATAGGTAGGAGCTGTAATACCGCTTCCCCAGGCAATCCTAGGTTTTACGATCAACGCATTTTCGATTTTAAAATTAGTAGTGACACCAATTCTGGGATTAAATGAACCATCATTTTGAAATAAATTGTTGTGATCATACCGCAAGGCCAGTGTCAGAAAAATATTTTTGTAAGAAGGATTGGCTTGAGCAAAAATTCCATAGTTCTCATTGGGTGGATCACCACTGAAATTCAGCGCCCCGGTCTGAGCTATAAATGCTTCCTGGTAAAAATATTTTTTATATTCCAGGCCGCTCATGATATGCAGGTTAAAACCAGGGATAGTATTATCTCCCCATTGGAGATCATTAAAGTAACGCAGTGTCGTTGCTTTATTTATTGTAATTAGATAATGAGGCGCCAACGGGATATTTCCAGAATCGTTCGTAGCTGGGATTTGATTGTATCCGTTTTGCGTATAACCAGCAGTCAAGTGATTCGTCCAATGATCGGTCGCTTGGTAAGTAAGATTTATTCCGATTAGATAACTTTCATCCGCCATATCGATATGACTTGATTTGGAAGGCCCAAAGCCCGCAGCAATAGCTGCCGCGGTCGGATGGATTGCCGTATCTAGTTCAGGATTCCTGGACAGATGGCGCTTGGTATTTTCATACTGCACAATGAAGTTTGTTGTTAATTTTTCTGTAGGATTCCATTTTGCGCCCCCATATACTGCCTCCGTTCTTCCACCCCCATCGGGAAGAAATGGTCCATAGGACATAAAAGATCCACCCAGTGTAATGGCGGCTTTTTTTAAGCCGGTTACAGACTCTAAATTATAGAATTGCTGGAAGGGGTCGCTATGAACCCATTTACTTCGCAGGAATCCCGCACTTCCTGTAAAATCAAGGCTGCTTTGTCCGGGAACCGGTTGCTTGGTATAAACCTGGATTATTCCGCCGTTACTTCCGGTTCCATATAGAGTGGATGATGAAGGTCCTCGCAGTACTTCTAATCTGTCTATATTTTGTTTGTTCAAAGTAAAAAGATAACCGGAGCCGCCCGCATATTCAATGCCGTCTACATATACTGCGATAGGTGTACTGTTACTCGTGCCACGTATGCTCAATGTGGTATATTCTTCAGGAAAATCGCCTGGAGAAAAACTATTCGTGCCTGGTACCAAACCCCTGTAGATCTGCGAAATATTGTTGACCGGCAGTATATCCAGTGTTTTTGAATCGACAATAGTCAGTGAAGTGGTTTCTGCTTTTCTTTTGATGGCAGCCATGTTGCCGCCCACAACAACCTGCTCCAAGGGGTTTGCATGGGTAGTCATCTCAATATCTAAATAACCAGGAAATATTATTACTTCTTTATTTTCATAACCCACACAGGAAATGATCAGGATGGAATCTCTTTTTTTTACCTGGATCGAAAAGTTCCCGTCTTCAGTGGTCATGACAATCTTGGATCCGCCTAATACGGAAACAGATGCCCCGGGAATTGAGTGGTTTGAATGGTCCCTGACATTTCCGTGCACAATCTTTGTATACCCCCGACTGGTATCCGAAATCTTGCTTCCTGATTCTGAAATATTGATGAATATCGTATTGTCCCGTATCTTATATGTTAAAGGCTGGTTTTTGAGCGCCTCGCTCAATGCATCCTGGAGCGGAACATTTTGCAGGTTCAGGTCAACCGGACGACTTTGAGATATGACTTCATTGCTATAGAATACCGTATAGCCGGTTTGAGAAGTAATCACTGAAAAAAAAACCGGCAGGGAAATATTTTTACCAGAAAAGCTGATATTCTGGGCATCTGCGCTGACAGCGATTCCACCATACACGATGATCGTCATTAAAATGGAGAATCTCATAAGCAGCGAATGACTAACTAAATTTAAATTTTCTATGACTAAATGCAAAAACTAATACTCGTGAATTTATCGGGTAA
>Ga0206938_1032_pt1 | contig 40731 bp, 32 predicted proteins | sample Alteio_BWOrgHeat_12_FD_152918 | JGI IMG/M metagenome (GOLD analysis project Ga0206938, IMG submission 152918) | Enriched cells from forest soil in Barre Woods Harvard Forest LTER site, Petersham, Massachusetts, United States -... | ecosystem: Environmental > Terrestrial > Soil > Temperate forest >... | reverse complement strand
ATAAGGAATAATGGATGAAACCGACCCCTGGAATACGATTTCGCCACGCTTTAAAAACATCTCATCCTTTACCCATTGTGGGCACCATTAATGCGTATACCGCCCTTCTAGCCCAACAGGCTGGCTTTCAGGCACTTTATTTGTCGGGAGCGGGAGTTGCCAATGCATCCTATGGATTACCCGATTTGGGGATGACAAATTTAGCTGATGTCTTAGAAGATACGCGGCGTATTACCCAAGCTGTGGATTTACCTCTCTTGGTCGATATTGATACGGGATGGGGAAATGCCTTTACGATTGCTCGTACGATCCGAGAAATGATTCGTGCGGGTGCTGCTGCTGTCCATTTAGAAGATCAAGTTCAGGCTAAACGATGTGGACATCGTCCGGGAAAAAAAATCGTTGAAACCAACGAAATGATCAATCGCATTAAAGCCGCCGTGGATGCGAAAACAGAAAGTTCCTTTATGATTATGGCGAGGACAGATGCACTCAACATCGAAGGTATCGATGCCACATTAGAGCGCGTACACCATTATATTCAAGCAGGCGCTGACATGATCTTTTTGGAAGGCGTACAAGAATTAGCGCAATACCAGTTATTTACTCAGCACTGCTCCGTTCCATTACTTGCTAATATAACGGAATTTGGTCTGACTCCTCTTTTTACACAAAAAGAATTAGCCAGTGTCGGCGTCAGCATGGCCCTCTACCCCCTCACTGCTTTTCGAGCAATGGGTGCTGCAGCGATGGATGTTTATCGCACGCTCTTTCGCGAAGAAACTCAACGCAATCTTATTGCTAAAATGCAAACTCGTGAAAGCTTATATGATGTGTTAAATTATCGCCATTATGAAGCGCAACTGGATGCGTATCTAGGAAATCAAGATAATGAAGAGGATGAGTAAACCATGACTCAACAAACAGCGGGGCTTGCGGGTGTCATTGTCGGGACAACGGCTATTAGCACCGTGGGAAAAGAAGGGGTTGGATTAACCTATCGTGGCTATGATATTCATGATTTAGCTAAACATTGCTTGTTTGAAGAAGTGGCTTACTTATTAATATATGGCAAGTTACCTAACCGACAAGAATTAAATCATTATCAAAAAAAATTATCTTCTTTGCGTGAATTACCTGCCGATTTAAAAACAAGTTTAGAATTAATACCTCAACAAACTAACCCCATGGATGTCTTACGCACAGCGTGTTCTTTGTTAGGTACTCTTGAACCGGAATCAAATAAGTTAAAACAAACAGACATTGCTGATCGTTTACTCGCCCGTATGCCAGGTATATTATTATATTGGTATCATTTTCATCACAATGGCACACGCATTCAAACAGAAACTCATGAGCTCACGTTAGCTAGTCATTTTTTACATCTACTGACGCGTAAAAAACCCAATCCGCAGCATGTTATCACTGTCAATACATCATTTATTTTATATGCAGAACATGAATTCAATGCATCGACGTTTGCAGCACGCGTCACCGTATCGACTTTATCCGATTTTTATTCGGGAATAACATCCGCTATCGGTACATTGCGTGGCCCATTACATGGGGGAGCGAATGAAGCAGCCATGGAATGCATTTCAACGTTTCGTACACCTTCTGACGCAGAAATCGGCATCAAAAAAATGCTCGCTGAAAAAAAGAAAATGATGGGTTTTGGACATCGCGTTTATAAAATTTCAGATCCACGTTCCGATATCATTAAACAACAATCAGCCCAATTAGCTAAAGATCACAGTGAAGGTTATTTCCATTCGGTTGCAGAACGCATTGAGCAGGTGATGTGGAATGAAAAAAAATTATTTCCTAACCTGGATTTTTATAGCGCGACAGCGTATCACTTTTGCGGTATTCCCACCCATTTTTTTACGCCACTGTTTGTTTTTTCGCGCTTATCAGGTTGGAGTGCCCATATTTTTGAACAACGCCAAGATAATCGCTTAATTCGTCCCGAAGCAGATTACGTTGGGGAAAAACAACGCGCATTTATGCCTTTATCTGAACGGAAATAAAAATCATGTCGACCTCTTCTCATTCCGCCGATACGAATTTGCGTCTTCCTCCTGATGAAGCGTTAGTTGCTATTGCTGATTACGTTATCGATTATCAAATAACCCGTGAAGCTGCATTTTCGACCGCTCGTTATTGCTTAATGGATGCGTTAGGTTGCGCCATACTCGCGTTAAATTATCCAGAATGCAGCGCATTATTAGGGCCGATGATACCGGGTACAGAAGTACCTCATGGCGTACCCATTCCAGGAACGGATTTTATTTTAGATCCTATTCAAGCCGCTTTTAATATTGGCACGTTAATCCGTTGGCTCGATTATAATGATACCTGGCTTGCTGCAGAATGGGGCCATCCATCCGATAACTTAGGTGCTATTTTGGCTGTCTCTGATTATATCAGTCGTAAACGAATAGCAATGCAGCAGCCTTCATTAACTATACGGGATGTATTCGTCAGTTTAATTAAAGCCTATGAAATTCAAGGCAGGCTCGCATTGCATAATAGCTTTAATCGCTTAGGGCTTGACCATGTGATTTTAGTGAAAATCGCTTCAGCCGCGGTCATTATCCCTCTCCTGGGCGGATCAAAAACGGATGTAATCAATGTATTATCCCAAGTCTTTGTGGATGGACAAAGTTTACGAACGTATCGACATGCGCCTAATACAGGTTCTCGCAAATCATGGGCAGCGGGCGATGCGACGAGCCGAGCTGTCCGTTTAGCGTGGTTAGTTTTGCAAGGCGAAAAAGAGTATCCGACTGCATTAAGTGCAAAAACCTGGGGATTTAATGATGTGATCTTACGTGGCAAATCACTACAGCTTGCACTACCCTATCATTCTTATGTCGTAGAAAATATTTTATTTAAAATTGCTTTTCCTGCCGAATTTCATGCGCAAACGGCCGTAGAGTGCGCCATTCATTTACATGAAAAAATGAAACCTTATCTTAATGATTTAGATAACATTGCGAAAATTGAATTAACAACCCATGAATCAGCCATACGGATTATCAGCAAAATCGGGCCTCTCCATAATCCTGCGGATCGTGATCACTGTTTACAATATATGGTAGCAATTGGCTTACTATTTGGCGATTTAACGGCCGATCATTACCAAGATAGCATTGCAAAAGATCCACGCATTGATCTTTTACGTGAAAAAATGTCTGTTCAGGAAGATAAACAATTTAGTAAAGATTATCTTGATCCAGAAAAACGTTCTATCGCCAATGCCATAAAAATAGACTTTACTGACGGTAGCACCACTGAAAAAATTCAAATAGAGTATCCGTTAGGCCATCGACGTCGTCGCAATGAGGGTATTCCATTATTATTAAAAAAATTCGAAAATAATTTATTAACGCGTTTTTCACCCGAAAAAACTCAACAGATAGTCGCAATCTGTTCTGACGAAAAAAAATTAGAGCAAATGGAAATTCCTAAATGGATGGAATTGTTTAACACAGGGGAAAAATCAGGAAAAAAATGATGATAAAAACGGGTTTTTTATTTTTATTGATTATTCTATTGGTATCCACATCTAGCCGTGGATTGGCTAATGGATGTGATGATTTGGCTGTGAAAATTCATAACCAAACAAACGACACGCTTCAAATAGAATTCAGAAGAGGCTACTTCAATGATTTGTCCGGTGAAAATTTCGAAACCGAAAAATCCTCTCTTTCTATCGCTCCCGATCAAACAATGATATTGGATAAGACAATCAATACTAACAGCTATCGCTATATTTATAATGATATTACCATTCCTATTCAAGCGGGATTCTCTTTACGTCATATGATTAAGAAATATTATACAACAGGCAATACCCCTGGAGAGATTTTTTATAATTACCAAATCGTTTACCCTTGCAAACACGGACATTGCTCGGAAAGCCGCTCTCCTCCCACTTTCCAGTATTTCTTCAAAGCACGAGAAGACCATAACATCTCTTATGTACATTCTATTTCTCCTGCCATCTGCGGCGGTGAAAATCGAGCAAAGCCTGATGAAATAGCGCTTGAAATTATTTCTGCTTATCAATAAAATTGATTTGCGTGTTTAAATTAAAAAAATTATAAAGATGATTAATAACGAGGCTATTTTATCAATATGAGAAAAACCATTTTATCTTCCCTATTAGGCGCCCTCTTATTCGGAATTAATTTACCTGTATTTGCTGATGGTTGCGATGATTTAATTGTGAATATCCATAATCACACTGAACATCTTCTTTCATTATCTATTCAGGAACATCAAAAAAGATTTTTTTCTGTTCCCTATAAAAAAACCTCTCTCACCCTTCTTCCGAACACTTCAACATCATTAAATAAAATAATAAACCATGGTGGATATCGGTTTATCTCTAGCATAATAACTATCCCTATGTTTGTTGAAAATCAAACGAACCCCACGTCAAGCGACCCTGCCATTTATTATAAAATTAATAAACATTACACTTCGAACAATACCCCTGGAAAACTCACCTTTTTTTATAAATTGATTAACACTTGTGAAGAACAAGATTTACCAGACCAATGCACAGCTTTTCATCGATTTTATTTTAAAGAATATTTAACTCCGTATGTTCGTCTCATTAAAAAAGGAATCTGCGGGCCTAATAATATCGCGGAACCAGGTGAAGCAACGGTAGAAATTTTCTCCTCTGCAAAACCTTCTATTGATAACGAATGAATAAATCCACCCTTGGAAGCTATTCTCTTGTTGCTAAAATATATATTCTTACCTATATTGTATCGCACAACATGAGGTGTTTGGAGCAACCCCGCACATTATATAAGTATTATCGGAGATTCAAAATGAAAACATCCAATCAATTGTTAGCTATAATAAGTTGCCTTATGTGTATGCACAGTACATTTGCCGCCCAAGCATTGCCGTCCCAACTTGAAGGAAACTGGTTACATGTAGCAAAAACTGATGCAGATGTAGATCTTATGCCTTATGAACTTATTAACTTCAAACAAGATAATTCTATTCAATATACAGGTATTATCGGGAATCCAAAGCCAGAGGGTCAAAATAATAATATTAACCTCATGACAGCTTGTTTAGTCAAAGATCGAGGTTTGATCAGTGTACAATCTGTTACGGGGGATACTATTCAAGTTGCCTTAGACAAACTAGAAAGTACCACTTTGCTTCAACCTTTACCAGGATCCACGCCCAGTGAATGCAAAGAATTAATAGCTATGTCTGAAGATCTCGATCGCTTATCTAGCAACCCTGTTTTCACCATAAAAATAATCTCTGATTCTTCTATTGAGATAGATGGAGTAGTCTTTACAAAGTTAAATAAACAGCTCGAATAGCTCATTGTGAGGATCCATCAGAATCCACATTAGAAGACGCCCTCTACTTTCTGTACAGTTTGCTCTGCTTTCGATTTAATTCCCTCTACATCGGGAGAAATCATATTTCCTAACCACATTAAAGCAGGCCGATAATAAGCCACCATGATCGATTCTTTCCATGCCGCTTGCGCTTCAATCGGCGTCAATTGCATAAGAAAAAGAAAAATAAGATTCGTTAAAAAACCTCTTCCCAACCCAAATAAAGCACCCAATACTCGATTAGCCAAACTGATCCCTTGCCGTTCAAACCCGCTTGAAATTAAGCGATTAATAAAATTTCCAATCACAAGAGTAATAATAAATAAACCAATAAATGAAACCCCAATGGCTAACATAGCAACCGGCCGCTCTGAATTAATACCTATACTTTCTGAAGCACGCTGAATAATATTAACCATAATAGGAGACGTCGTTATCCCTTTTGAAGCAGGTCCTGAAAAAAGACAAGCCACAACAAACGCCGCTAGCCAAGTTAATAATCCAATCATTTCTTTGACAAGCCCCCGAATCAAAACGGCCTTAGCAGAAGGTAAAAAGACTGCGGAAAACAGAAAACGTCGACGCTCCTGCCCGTAAATCGAAAGAGCCTATAAATAGCAAATCTAAATAGCCAGGGGAATGCGATATTCCCCGTATTCACTGATCAAAATCATTGCAAATCGCCATATATTGAAGTACATTTTCTTCAAGTTAATTTCAGCACAACCCAAAATCAAAGGTAGAGATATGCTCTCTAAAAAACAACGTAATAGGCAAGCAGATATCAATACAAATGAAAAAGAAGCAAAATCAAATTTCCAAATAAAGGGAGAAAACAATAAAGAATTTTGGGAAAAGTTTAATGAAATTACCTCTCACTTAACACAGTGGGAAAACGCTAAAAATAAAAATGCGCAAATAAAACCAAAATGTTTGAGAATGATTTCTTTATTTGAGCGGGCTAGCCGTCAACCTAATTCCGAATCTACAGAGGATCTTATTCGTCAGGCTAGCCAGATCATGCCTACCATTTTAACTCCATGCCAAGCTTCCGCTAGCGGGGCTTACAATATAAGGGATTTTACGAAAGCTTATTATTATTGTTCAATGGCTATTTTAATGCACAATACTTTTGCCAAGTTTCAAGATAAGACATTTGATCTGATTCCACTTTATTATTTTAAAGTACAATCACTGCTAAAAATACCAATGCATGAAAAGATACGGGAGCATCAAAATGAAATCGTTCATTATATAGACATGATACGTTTAATGAAAGGTGTTCATGCCTATAAATTAGATGTGCTTTCTAATTTCTGTGAAAATATCGAAAAAAATCAGCGCATAGAAAAATTGGAAAAACTGAGCGAGCAAGACCTAAGAAAATTACAAGAATTTTATTTTGTTTCATTTTTTTATTATTTAATTTCGAATTATAAAAATAAAAATCTCGCAGAAGGAGAAGAAATAGAAAATGATTTAATTTCTTTATTAAATATTTTCAATCACTCTCAAAAAGAAGTCATTTTTAATAACATACAAAATTTAATCCATAGAATACAAAATGATTTAGCTATAAAAAAACAAAATTTATCTCAGGGCGAGCAAGAACAAGGTATAGAACAGCTTCATTTTGCACAAGCTTCCCTTAAAAAAATATTTAAACCCAATGATATGAACAATACACCCACTCAGAAGAAAAAAAAGAAGAAGAAAAAGAAGAAAAAACTAACTGATTCTATGCCTACATCTTCGAATGAATTAGATCAAGATATAGAAGATATATTTGAGGAAGTCACTATCTCAAAACATGTGAATCTCTCTACGCAAGAACATCCTTTCCCTTTTTTCTACCCCGAAGGAATGGATCCTTGGACGCAGTTATTAAACTACAATTACGGTATATTTTATTTTATAGGTAATAGACCACAAAATTATTATGGTTTTTTAGATATACATGATAATTCTACAAACTCAGAACAAGAAGTCTTCCCTGGACGGATAAAAGAACTTCATCCGGTGAATTATGGGGCGGCGACTCAATCTTATCCTCAAGGTATACCTAATCCACAATATATCAATTTTGTACTCTTGGATATTTATCCAGAGAACTACGAGAAAAGAAAAGCAGAGGAAAAATTGTATTCTTCTACTTTTACTTCTATTGAGAAAATAGATGGCAATTTAAATTCTAATCAGGATGCTAAAAATAGCAGTCGTTGTTCTCTACTTAATTCTTCGATTTTTTCTAATAAAAAATTACCCACAATATTAGAAACCGATGAATGCGACCCTCCTCATCCCGCCTTAAATATAAAATGAGATGTAGGGTGGATTAGATGCGCTTTTGCATCGTAATCCACCAAAATTTAGCCGAATCAACAACCATAACTAAATAGAGAAGGAACAATTGGCTTCTGTGCATCTTCATTTATTCTCGTATGCAGGCTATTTGCTTCAAAAATCCCCTTACCGCCATAGATCCCTTCTTCTTCTGTCCCTTCTGTCCTTTTTCTTTTCTTCGTTCCTTCTTTTTCAGCCTTCATATTGTTTATCTGATTTTCTAACTCGCTAATTTTTTCTTTCTGCTTTTTATCCTTAGCTTTGAAGTATTCTATAGATTTTTTTAGATCCGCCCCGTGATCTTTACTTTTTTTAAAATTATCTTCTAAAGTCTTTGTATTTTTCTTAAGATGCTCTATCTCCTTTTTTTGAAACTCCCTCTCTTTCATAAGCTTATCTACTTTAAGTTGTAGAGCATCTTTCTCTGCCATCCTTTTTTCTTCCTGCTTTTTAAGAGTTACCGTGTAATATTTTTCTTTTTCATAAGATTGTTTTAATGTACGATTATCAGACGTTAATTTATCTGCTCGAGCATAAGCCATTTTCGACCTATTATCTAACTCATCAACCCTTTTTTTCATTTCATCTAATTCTTTATTTTTTTTATTTTTAAATAACGCTAAATTTTCCTCTGCTTTTTTGGATAACTGATCGGCATTTTCTCTACATTGAGACATTTGCGAAGAAACAAGCGACGTTAAGTTTTCTGTCAGCTTAAACTCTTTTATTTTTTTCATTACCTCTTGCACTTTTTCATAAGTAACTTTAAACAGAGACGATTGCTCTATTATTTTTTTCAGTAATTCATTTTTTTCTGAACTCAAACCAACAAGATGATTAATCAATCTGTTTTCATATTTCCAACCATCAAGAGGCGGTAACTCCAGTGAGCTTGAATCACCTTGAATATGATGATTTATTTCTTCTAATTCTTTTAGTAACGTTTCTAATAATAGAATAAGCTTTTGATATTCGGCATAATAATTATTTGCCTTATTAAGAAAGTCTGAATGAGATTGCATCATTTTTTTCCTGATCTAAGAATTAGCCTCATTATAGTAAATAATTTAGCTAAAATAAACAAATACGTTCTATTTGTAAGTAATTTTTGGCTCCCCTGTAAGAAATCCTAATATTTTTTTAAGGAAATTTAGTTACACTACAGGTAAAGACGGCTTGTCAAAGGAATGATAACCCAGGAGAATGGTATTATGTGGTCTTCTCGTCCAGTTACTTTAGCTTCCAGAAAAGTAACCGTTTTCTCCCACTCTACCCTAGAATATTTTAAACACACTAACAAAAATTTAAAACGAGCGATTTCCGCAGAACAAGAAAAAATTAAACTTGCTAATGATAAAATAAATACAAATCAACCTCGTTTTGACATCTTGCAAGAACGTAGGGCAACTTATGATGCTCAGATTTCTTCAAGCTGTGACGCCATCAGAACCAATGAACTTTATCGTAGTATAACCTCCAATAATCCATGGATAAATTTTTGCATGCTAACGGATGCCTCGCGTTGCTTGGCAGCTAATTCAAATAAAGCCCAGATCGAGAAAGAATTTATTTATCTAGAACACCTTTTAGCAGAAAACCAAGCCATTATTCATGAAGCAAGCAAAAGAATGACTTCTTTTGAAAACGAAAGATTTACCACCAAGAAACGGATACGAAAATGCCAAGAATACCTGGATAAATTAGAAAACTATCCTCACGATTTGTTTCAGGATTTTGAAAACATGATTATTGATCGCCTTGAAAAAAACGCCACTGCTCGTGCAACTTTAGATAGCATGAGAAAAAAAATTAATTTTATTAAAAATACCCATTTACTTATCTTACCCAGTTCTCAAAAAAAACAAAATCCAAATCTGCTGTGGCGCGCACGTTGTGCTTATTTATGTGGATTAGTATGGTCTACTTTCAACAAAGTAAATCATACCAATTCCTCTCCTCCTACTCTAGCTAATTTATTAATGTGCATCTTACAAGAAATGCATATTCCAGAAAACCAAGGACTACCTTGCGCACCTTGGTGTGGAACACGATACACGTGCAAATATATGTTTGATGAATTAGCTCGTTTAACCCATTCTCTGACTATCACCTCCACCTATGAAAAAATACTTTCTGCAATGCGTGAAGAAGTCACTCATTTATGTCAAAAATACCCTGAGCATAAATATTTCTATAACCGGATTTTGAAAAAGACTTATCATCTGCATGCACGAATTGGAAAAAAAGATTTTCTTACTTTATATAATCAATATAGCAAATTAACCAATCAAGTTCCCGGAAAATCATCTCACGGTCATAAATTAGTCGGCTTGATGTTAATGATGAGCGGGCTTGTACTGTTGACGTTAAGCGGAGTTGGGTTTTTCTATGGAGGTTGGCCACTGGTTGGATGGTTTGCAAAAGCAGGTGTTTCTCTTACCAGTCAAGGTGCAGCCCTCACCACCGGTCTCACAAGTGTAGGCTTTTTTTCAATGGCAAGGTATTTTATATCTCGCAGCGGGATTTCTAAGCAAATGGCATTATTTGCCGATACAGCAAACAAAGACGATCGTTATCTTAAAAAAAATAAAATTCGCCTTAACATATCCTCCACCAATAACATCCCCCTACAACCCCTTTCTCCGTCTGCCCCTCCTCCACCTTATTCTCCGGCAGTCAGTTTTTCACATTAAAAATAAGTTGTCTATACTAATTTATTGTTTTTATTATAGTTTTTTATTTTTATAGCCATAAAGGCCGTTATACCTCCCCTAAATCAAAAAATATTCTTTCACCTATACTTAAATAAACCAAGCTTTATCATTACCAACTTATTTGGCTAAAAAAATAAACAAAAAATGACTGGGGAGTTCAACACATGGGACAACTAGCAGACGCATTACAAAAATTAAGTTTAGTGGAACGTGGAACTTTCCTCGAAATAATGACACCTTGTTTACCGATCTCCGCAAATGAAGAAGAACATAAAGCCAAAGCTGGGCAAATAGATGAAGCAGATATTGAATCCGTATTTCATCAAATTCAGACACTTCTTTCTTCTCCAAAGATCAAACTGATCAAAGATCATGAGCTTGAAGGATTTTGCAAAAAATGGATTCAATTATTACAGCATAAAAAAGAACCCGCCCTAAAAAAATTCGTTGATATATTATTAAAATGCACGAATCCTACGCTTGTTTATGAAATCGTACGACACGCTAACATTAAAAACAAAAAGATCGAAAATGAAATAAAAGACACTATTTTTAATAAACAAAAAGACGCCGTCCTCTCCGCCGACGACACGTTCAATCTCATTCAAAAAATGCATCACGATGAAGAAAAAGAAATTTCTTTAAGCGCCTATCTCATCGCAAATATTCAAGATTTAAACAATAGAAATAGCAACATGAGCATCAAAAAAGATCACTCCATAATCGATACAATCATCGAAATATACCTAAGTGCCATCAAAAACGGTTTTCCAAAAGATAGAAGAGAGAATACTCTTTTTCATATTTTACATGACAAGAACATCATCTATGAATTAATTTTAAATTTACCTATAGAAAAAAAAGAAAAAACAATAAAAGATTTATTATCTATTGACCCATCAAAATTAGACATCTCCTCTGCAAAAACCTATGGAAAACTACTTTCTGAAATTTCTTTAGAACAAAAAGACGATGTTGAGGACCTACTTGATGATTTAGAAAATGAAATTATAAAAGATAAAAATAAAGTAATTGAAAGAGAAGAAGCACTCAATAAAATGATCATTGAAAGTATCAAACAAAAAACAGCTTTTTCGGCAAAAATCAGTGAAACACAGGTTGCGTTTTTATCTTCTTTTTTATATTCAAGTTATCCTGATACCGTACTAGAGCCAATGGATCAAACAACTATTTTAAATATGCTTAAAAAATGCAGAGAAGATGAAAAGCTGAATGCTATTTTATATGAAAATCAAGAAATAGGAGATCTTGTTTCAAAAGACAATGAAAAATTTAATCCAAAAATTCTTTTATCATTCCAATCTGACACGCTAAGTCCTACGAAAATGTGGAAAAATCATAAAATAGTAGACTATCTAAATAAGCATTTTAAAAAATTACTGCAAGATAAACCGGACAATAATGAAGAAATTGGTATATTCGCACAAACTGTTGTAGATCACATAGGAGCAAAATCAGCGGAAGACTTCTTTTCAGAACAGTTTAAAAATAATAAAAAAAGTGCCCTATACAAAAATCAAATATTAGATATTATTACCCTTAGTCAAGCGCCGACATTACCTCATGAACTTTTCCCTATTTATAAAGATAAATTAAACTCTCCGCATAATTTTCAAAAAAAGAAATCGGCTGCTCGCTATTTATTAAAATCCTATTTAACAGAAAAAAAAAATAACAAACAAGTTCCAATTGTGTTTTTAAATAGCAATCAGCTAAAAGATATAACGGATATTTTAACGCCTAAAGAAATAATTGATATCATGCATAAAACTGAGATAAGCGCATTAAGCAAAGAATTAACAGCCGCCCTACTTAATCATACAGAATTAAACACATTTTCTAAAAAACATCCTTTATTAAAAGGAAAATCTATTTTTGATATGTTTGATAAATCATTTCTTGAGGAAAAAGAAAAAGAATGTAAAGACACGCTTAAAAAAATAGATGAAACAAAATCAACTCCTAAAATGAATACCCAAAAAACGATTGGAAAAATGCTTGCTCAACTCGCATTTGTAAATTACTTTATTGAAACACCCAAACCAGGTTTTGATGCTCTATTAAACAAATTTAAAGATACGTCTATTGATGAAGAATACAAAATTGCATTGTTAGAAAACTATCTTTTAGATTCGAGTCATGAAATAGGTAACCTCCGATTGCAATGGGAATATGACACCTCCGATTTAGATAAAGAAATGGTAAGCTATACATTAATAAACGAATATATGAGCGCAATAAAAAACAATAAAAATCCATCCAATAAAATTATTCAATATTTATATGATAAAAAACAACTTGACTACTATTTATCTTGTTTATCTGCAGAAAAAGCAAGAGAAATTTTTTATAGCTCTCCTTCTGCCGAAGAACTCACTTCTCCTTTATCACAAAAAATGGCTATCCATCTAGAAATAAGCTTATTAAATTGTGATAGATTACGAGATGAGACCAAACAACGAATTACGGATACAATAACCGATATAGTAGATGGGAAACTGCCTGAAACGATATGGAAAGAAATGGTTCAATATCCTTCATTTATTCAGAAAGCATTAATACATGGATTTTCCAATCTAAAATCTGATAATTTAGATAATTTTAAGAAAGCCATTTATAATAAAATTTCTTCAGCGGGTAACTTAAACGATACAATGGCAAGAAATATTATAAAAGATTATACCCTGAATGAATGCATAGACATCGCAAAAAATTCATATCAGCCCACACTTTCTTTACTTTTATTAGAAAAATATCCAGACAATTGGAAAAAGATTTTTAATTCCTGGAAGGAAGATAATTTTAATCAACTCATTGAAGAATTTATTAAGAAGATTAAAGATACGACCGATGAGAACAAAAGACATCAATTATATTGGTGTTTATTTGAAATGAAAGACATTGAAAAAATCAATCCCCAGTTTTTTGATAAATTAACTGAAAAAGAAATCAATCTTATCTTAAATGTCAACTTATTAAATAATCAAAAATCAAATTCGCCAACTAAAGAACGGTTGACAAAATTTTTAGACAAAATCGGGGACAGAATAAATAATCTCGATATCACTATCATTAGCAATGTAATAAATCAATTTGATATCGAAAAAAAATCCTTATTACCCAAATTAAATATAGAAAAATTGCTTTCTTTGAAAAACAAGACTAAAGCTGATGCAGAGATCGATCAAGCTATTTTAAATCGATTATCAAACTCTAACCCTAAAAAAGAAGAAAATATTCAACAAGTCATGACTGCCATGCTTTCGAATAATGAAATACTGAATTCCATTTTAGAACCCTGTAAAGAATATTATTATGCTAACCCTCGCCCTAAATCACCTCCTGCTTCTTTGGATATTTTATTAATAGCACTTCAACACTTAAATTTAAATACTGAAAAAAATGGCTTTAGCAAACTATTGCTCCTCACTCATGATCAGGAGTTTTCTAAAAAAGATAAATCAACACATATTAATAAAAGATATTCTCATCTCATGATTGATTTACTTCGCGAAGTTCAATTAAACATCATTCCTTCTCCTACACCTTTTAAATTAAATGCCGATTTCAAAGCAATTCTTCAACCCTTTAAAGATGAACAAGAATGGGCACATCGTACCGAAGATAGCCGTGGATCTATTGGCTGGCGTATCGTAAAATCTCTCGGAAGCGCCATAGGCTGGCCGCAACAGTGGGGTTATGCATCAGAAATTAATAAAATAAGAAAATTAGCTTCTCATTATTCGACAGAAAAAAAACAATCAAACATAGTTTCTGATTTCTTAGTAGGCGACAAAAAATCAGACAATTTAAAAGAAGAAACAAATACAAACAAACCAATACCATCAAAAAAAAGGAAACTTTCCGAAGCAATCACTTTTTTTCAACCCTCAAAGAAAAAACGATATCTTCCTGCGCAAAATCTTGAACATAATACACAGCCATCAGAATCTTCAAAACCCAAAAAGCCTTAAGTTATGATTATGATATACGTCTTCGTTTTATTTGGGAATGTAATACTTCATCCGATAAGAAAAATCCATCACTATAACAATTCTGACAGAACAAAAATTGTTTAGAACTCGATTGAATAGCTGCTATTGTGTTTCCAAGCTCATGGATAGCGTTTCTCATTCTCGTAGAAAAAATTAGCCAGTTCATTCCCTCAAACCAATCCTCTATGAACTTTAGAACGTAGTCCCCTCTCTTTATAACAAAAAAATCAATCTCATTCAAAATAGCATGCAAAGCATTAAATAAATCTTTTTCCTTATAACCATCCCCTACTAACTCGGATAAGGATAAAAGATTTTTTATTTTCTTGCACTGTTCAAGAATCTTTTCAAACGGAAAATTTTCTGATTGATAGTAGGGAATTTTGCTTTTTTGCTCTAACTCATCACAGCATTTATCAAAAAAGTCATATCGATTTTTATCTTTTGGATCAATAAAATTCTCTACCATGTGAAAAATAAGATTTGATAGAGAGCAGCAAGTATTTATAGCAGCGATCATATACGGTTCGAAATAATGCGTAAAATACATTGCATGAAATTGTTTTATAAGATTATCTGCTTGCGTTTGTCTAAGTTGTGTTTGAGGAGCGTCATTTTGAACCAAAGCAAGCTGCCTTAAACCCTGCTTTGCCCGGATAAAATGTTCTTTTACAGGCTTAGCACCTGCAAAAAAATAATGTCCTACCTTCCTTTTTTCCCTCAAAGAATGTGCTGAAGATTGGAGTTTGTCTATTTGAGAGAAAAACGATTGAAACTCTTTTTCTTCCCTAATCAATCGCTGCTCGAAAGTTTCATTGTGCTGGGAACCGCTTTGCATACGACACCTTAGAAATTATTTATACTGATCAAAATGATAGATAAATATACAACACTAATTGGTGTGAGTCAAATTTTGACCATTCTGGACTTTTATTGTTCAGCTTTAAGGGGGAGGTATCTTGTTCTTTTTATTAAAGAAAATGAGATAGCTTGAGAAGAAAAATAAAAAAAGCAGGTATGATCGAACGCCTGAGTAACTAGGTGGAGGTCTCCGCGGCGCTTTAGGCTTCCTCGATGAGGCATGCACACCACATCCGCTTTCTGACTTCCTCAGGCTATGATTGTAGGGCTTCGATTCAATACCTGCTTTTAACGATCAGTATACTCTTCTATAAAAATTTTACTACTCTGTTTTCAACATTTTCTTCCGTTAACGGCGAGGCGAATTGAGTCTCGGTGCTTGGCCTAATTCAATATCCTCTTTTGCCTCAGCCTGTTTTGCTTCCGCTGGAACTGCTTCGTGCTGCACTGCAGCTTCTCTGGAATTCGGTTTACGTGTTTTAGAATGAACATACATCACGTAGGCTAACAATCCTGTTGCAATAGCACCTCCTCCAATGATCAACGGCCAAATATCCCATCCGTTTTGATCATGAAAATAAAATTCCTGAGAAGATGATTGATTATTGTAATAATACGAATCGGTATTTTCATAATAGGTTTCATTTTGATAAAAAAATTCTCGTTGCACTTCAGGAGTTGGGGTGGGATAAGAATAAGAATAAAAATATTCTTTAAACATACTCGAAATACAATTCATTGTCTCGTTTAATTTGCCTGCACAGACGGTAATGGTATTGGTTTCGCTATCTAATCCATCTGGCCCTGGTACTTTTTCAGCAAACCAACGCTGCTCTTCGCAACAACCTGGATCTGTCGTTGGCGTTAATCCTAAGTTACATCCTGTATTAACATAATCAACTAATTTAGTCAGGTTTCCATTAATGCTACCAAAACGTAAGTTGTTACCTAAAGAATCTTTAAAAAATGAAAAAAGCGCTCTTCCTGCTGACATAAGTTATTCCTTTAACATAATGAATGAGATAATAGATACAAATTAACTGGAAATCTGAGGGAACGCAAGAGGTGATAGAATTAAAATAAATATCTTTTCTTACTTTATTGATACACATAATCCCGGTTCTAATGGAGGAGTTTTTACGTTTGTATTATTATTAATATATTTATTAGCAATATTTTTATACTTATTCGCCTCTGCTACCACTCTGCTGGAAGTCGGTTTTCGCCATAAACCTACAACCCCTCCTCCAATCCCACAGGCTGCGCCAAGCTTAACCCCTTCCACTAAGCTGACTAAGCTTATTATCGTAGAAACAATACCCGCCATTAACAAAAGAGCACCGATGACTAATCCTATTCCTGCTCCGATGAGAAACTTTTCTGCTTTTGATTGTGAATCCACCTGAGATTTTACTTTTTTTTCAAACCGCTCTAGCCTCAGAATCAGCATATACGGATACCTGGGAAGTCCAGAAAGCACATAAGGATCTTTTCTTATTTTTTCTATTGTCTCAGTAACATCTCGAGTTATTTTTTGAGCTTCTATGGCTAAGTCGATAAAGACATCTTTTTTTATAGATCCTTTATCAAACTGTGCTTGAATCTGATAAAAATAGCGCTGCGTACATTTTTTAAATTCTAAAATTAAATTCTTATTTTCATTTTCTACTTTTTCTAATTCTACTTTTTCTAAATTCATCCTTTTCTTAAGTACGCTTCTATTTTCCTCTGTATAAGCATTCATCGCTTCTTTTTCTTCTTTTACAAATTCCAACGTAATAGAAAAAATAGTGTCTGATACTGCTTTTACAGTAGCAACTTTTGCGCTTGTTCCTGCTTTAAGGTTTTGTAAGATCGTTTTTTCTAGGTCATCGATTGCGTCTTTAATATTTTTTGGGGGATACAACTTCTCTCTAATGGCGTGCTTAATATTTTTTGCCTTTTCTTCAGGAGAAGAAAACAAGGAAGAAGGATTGGGTCGAGACATAGACGTTCTTTTCCTTTCACGTTGATCCGCTTATTCTTATTCGCCACTCTCTTGCTTAATTAATGGCTTGCGACGTCGTGGAGGAGCAATCAATTTAGTAGAAAACGCAATAGCTAGAGCTGACAAAACTAACGCCATGTGAATCACGACTTGCCACATCACGACAGAATTGGGACGTTGCGCAGGATCAATAAATGTTCTTAACAAATGAATAGACGAAATTCCAATTAAAGCTAATGCTAATTTAATTTTCATTGTACCGGCATTGACTTCATCTAGCCATTCCGGTTTATCAATATGTCCTTGTAAATAAAGATGAGACACAAACGTTTCATATCCCCCGATAATCACCATGATGAGCAAATTTGCAATCATGACGACATCAATTAAATCCAATGCCTGCAACATAATTTCCGTGGAGTGCAAGGCATTTGCCGTTTTTACAAGCAAGATCAAACCTAAAGCAAACTGATAAACATACACCGCTAATACAATAATGAGCCCAAAATATAAGGGAGCTTGTAACCAACGGCTAGCAAAAATAAATTGCGGCAATAGCGCGTGTTTTTTTTTCATCACCTCGGCACCTCTTCCTACCTTTATTTTCATCTCACTATACAATAGTATTGAAGAGTATTGAAGTAAATCCTAGTTAAGTGATACAACTATCCATTATGACTAAATCGAAACCGACATTATTGCATATTTCTATCGACCAATTGGTCAGAGGTAAATACCAGCCTCGTCGCCATTTCGATCCAAGCCAACTGCAAGAATTAGCTGATTCTATTAAAGTGACTCAAGGGCTATTACAACCCATTGTCGCGCGTCCTTTAAAAAACGGAACTTATGAAATTATTGCAGGCGAACGCCGCTGGCGGGCAGCGCAATTAGCCGGCTTAAATGAAGTCAGCTGCTTAATCAGTCATTATACAGATGAACAAGCCTTACAAGCCGCTATTATCGAAAACATTAACCGTGCTGACTTAAATCCGATTGAAGAAGCCATGGCTTATCAACGCTTAATCGACGAGTTTTCTTATTTACATGAAGAAGTTGCCGCTGCAGTCGGTAAATCTCGAGCCACGATTACCAACTCCCTGCGTTTATTAAAATTAGATGCTCGTGTCCAAGACTTATTAATTTCAAGTCAATTATCCGAAGGACATGGTAAAATACTGGCGGGCGTGCCTCTTTCGCATCAATGTTCGTTAGCACAACTTGCCATTCAAAAAGGATGGAGTGTACGTAAACTTGAGTCAGAAGCAAAAAAAGTGATGCATGTCACGCAGGATGCAGGGCCTTATAGCGACACTAATATTAAACATGTCGCAAAAGCATTATCAGACCATGTAGGCAATGAAGTACAAATTGATTGTAAAGAAAAAGGTGGCGGTTATTTAAAAATTCGGTTCAGCAATATTGACGAACTCGAAGGACATTTTGACCGACTTGGATTTAACTATAATGAAATAAATACGAAACGTTGAGCCCTATGATTAAACTTTCTTTAGCGACAGTCGCACAAACCATCCCTTATTCTATTCTTAATCAAAATGCAGAATTTCAGGGAATTAGCATCGATACGCGAACTTTACTTCCCGGCAACTTATACATTGCCATTATGGGCGAACAGTTTGACGGCCATCAATTTATCACACAAGCAGAAGAAAAAGGGGCGAGTGCTTTATTAGTCAGCACCCCTGTTGATTCAACACTTCCTCAGCTCATTGTCAATGATACGGTTTCCGCATTAGGCCAACTGAGTAAACTCTGGCGAAATTATTTTTCATTACCGCTCATCGGTGTGACTGGAAGTAATGGCAAAACGACTTTAAAAAATATGATAGCGAGCATTTTAACCGCTGCTTGTGAAGGCGATAGCAAACAAGTGTTAGCGACCCAGGGCAATTTAAATAATCATATTGGCGTTCCACTCACGCTTGCTAAATTAAATACTCATCACCGCTATGGGGTGATTGAAATGGGAATGAATCATTTTGGTGAAATTGCGTATTTAACAGAATTGACCCGCCCTCAAATTGCTGTCATTAATAACGCTGCGGCATCCCATTTAGAAGGATTACAGGATATTGCCGGCGTTGCTAGAGCAAAAGGAGAAATTTTCCTGGGTTTACCCGCAAACGGAATCGCCATTTTAAATCAAGATGATACCCATTTCAGTTATTGGCACCGCCTCATTGGTAAACGGGCTTATTTAAGTTTTGGTTTACACAGTACAGCTGATGTGACAGCAACTCTTTCAGCGAACCCATACATCAACTTATTCACCCCTCAGGGCCAAATTGAAATTAATCTACCGTTATTAGGCGAACATAATATCCTGAATGCATTAGCCGCATCGGCTACTGCATTAGCCTTAAAAATTGACTTACCTATCATTAAGAAAGGCTTAGAAACCGTACAAGCAGCGCCAGGACGCATGCACAAATATCAGCTTCCTAATCAAATTTGCGTGATTGATGATAGTTATAATGCAAATCCTTTTTCACTCAATGCTGCAATACAAACCTTGGCGCAATTTAGGGGCCCTAAAATCATTGTCTTAGGTGATATGAAAGAATTAGGTGATGAAGCGAAACAATTACATATCGACGCAGGCAAAGCGATAGCATCCGCTGGAATTGATTATCTATTCACCTTGGGCGATCTTTCCCAAGCCACAACAGAAGCCTTTGGCAAAAATGGCCATCATTTTAAAGATTACCCTACCCTGTTGACCACCTTAAAATCGCATTTAACAACAGGAACCACGCTTTTAGTCAAAGGATCGCGCTCAATGCATATGGAAAAAGTCGTGGCTGAACTGGTACCTCAAGAACAATGGGTACCTATTTATTCTTAAGCTATCGCCAGTAATATGCTAAAATTGTATCATTTTGCTATTATTGAAAAATAGTTGTAGCGCAGGAGAAACAACATCCATGTCTCTCAAAACCCCTATTACCCTTGCTTATGGCGATGGCATTGGCCCGGAAATTATGCAGGCGACTTTAGCCATTTTAGACGCAGCAGAGGCACCTATCAGTGCTGAAGTCATTGAAATTGGAGAAAAAGCGTATCTGAATGGTTTTACCTCTGGCATTCCTCATACCGCTTGGACATCGTTAAAAAGAACAAAAGTCTTATTAAAAGGCCCCATTACGACACCTCAAGGGGGCGGCTATAAAAGTTTAAATGTTACCTTACGTAAAACACTCGGATTATTTGCCAATGTACGCCCTTGCGTTTCGTTTTCTCCTTTTGTGGCGACTAAACACCCCGATATGAATTTAGTCATTATTAGAGAAAATGAAGAAGGGACTTACGCAGGCATCGAACATCGCCAAACGGATGAAGTTTATCAATGCCTAAAATTAGTCACTCGCCCCGGCTGTGAACGGATTATTCATTATGCATTTGAATATGCCCGTAAATTTAACCGCAAAAAAGTGACTTGCTTAACCAAAGATAACATTATGAAAATGACAGATGGAATTTTCCATCAAGTTTTCAATGAAATTGCCCAAGAATATCCCGATATTAAAACCGAACATCTTATTATCGATATAGGGACAGCCTTAGTCGCTGCTCAACCCGAACGCTTTGAAGTCATTGTGACATCTAACTTATATGGCGATATTATTTCCGATGTGGCGGCGCAAGTCGCGGGTTCCGTGGGTTTAGCCGGATCCTCCAACGTAGGCAACCATATGGCGATGTTTGAAGCCATCCATGGCTCCGCTCCTGATATCGCTGGAAAAAAATTAGCAAATCCCTCCGGCTTACTCAATGCGGCTATTCAAATGTTAATCCATATTAATCAACCTGATACCGCCACTCTCATTGAAAATGCTTGGTTAAAAACATTAGAAGAAGGCATTCATACCGCCGATATTTATTCTAGTGAACATAGCAAACAAAAAGCGAATACAGAAGAATTTGCTAAAGCCGTTATCGACCGCCTAGGCCAACAACCTGCTCATTTTAAACCTGTTAGCTACCAACAAAATATACGCGCCAAAATTGAATGTTATGGCGCAAAAAAGAAAACATTAGCTAAAAAGATCTTAGTTGGAGTTGATATATTTTTAGATAATCCTCGTCTCACACCCGAAGAACTCGGTCGCACATTAGAACATATCCATACCCCGCTTAAGTTAATTCTGATCACCAGCCGGGGTTTAAAAATATGGCCAAACAGTATGATTGACGCTCCTTATGCCAATCATTGCAGCTGTCGTTTCCAATCAGCGGCTCAGACAGATCAGCTGACACCGATTACCCATCAAGAAATCATTGATTTATTGCAGCAATTTAACCGGCTTGAATTAGATGTCATCAAAACGGAAAATCTCTATACATTTGATGGAAAACTAGGATTTAGCTTGGCGCAAGGACAATAATTTAGGTAAGATAAAGGTTATGAATTCAACAGTTAGGGCACAAGAAGAGCCAATCACCTCCCCATCGGGTACCGCCATTGCTAGGGTTCAAGGCCAAGCACTGACTGCATTCCCTAAAGATCTTTATATTCCACCGGATGCCATGGAAGTCTTTTTAGAAGCCTTCGAAGGACCATTAGATTTATTGCTTTATCTTATCAAAAAGCAAAACTTAGATATTTTAAATATCCCTATTGCTGAAGTCACACGGCAATATATGGAATATGTTGAGTTAATGAAAGAATTGTCGCTTGAATTAGCCGCCGAATATTTAGTCATGGCAGCTCTTTTAGCAGAAATCAAATCCCGCATGCTCTTACCTCGCCCAGAAAGCACCGAAATCGAAGAAGATCCCCGGGCTGAATTAATCCGGCGATTGCAAGAATATGAACGCTTTAAAAAAGCCGCACAAGACTTAGATACCCTCCCACGCCAAGGTCGCGATACCTTTGTGACCCTAGTACAAACGGATGAGTTAACCATCGATAAACCCCAACCAACCGTGAGTCTACAAGATTTATTATTAGCCCTAGCCGATGTATTAAAACGGGTTGAATTAAATGCTAAACATCAAATTCAATTAGAACCTCTCTCGGTTCGAGAGCGTATGTCTATTATTTTATCGTCTTTAACAAATAAAGAATTTATTACATTTTCTAGCGCCTTTACCACTACCGAAGGCCGTCGCGGCGTCATCGTGACTTTTCTAGCGATGCTAGAATTACTAAAAGATCATCTCATTGAATTTGTCCAAACAACCCCCTTTGGCCCCATCCATCTCAAAGCGATTTAAACCCAATGGCGCTAACCTAAGAAGTAGAATTCTTATTAGGGCGGTTCCTTGCATGCTATAAAATTTTAACCCATTGTAATCATCGAAATCTTTTAACTTCTTTGGGGATTTCAGATTCGGCCGAAGTCAGGAGATACGGTGGAGGTGTAAATCTGAGTGGCTGATTTAATTCGTTTAATTCGTTTAATAAATAATGTACAGTAACCTCGGAGAACCTCTCAAAAGAAGTTGGTGCTCCCGGCTTTACCATCCACTCATAACTATTTAATATTTGTTGAACTCGCGGCGCCGTCTTCAATGCAGGTTTAAGAACATCGCCAATGATTTCAACGCAAAAGCGATCCCTGAGGGTATCAGGTAATCCACGACGACCGAAATGTGATGGATGAAATAGATGATGAATCAAATTAATAATAGCGCGGTGATAGCGATTAGTCGTCATTTTACCATTAACAGTCATCTGCATTTTTAAATTCTTTACAAATTTTTTAAAAGTTTCTATTGCAGTTGACATTATTTCTTCATTAGTTTGGCTGTGATCAACAAATGTATAAAAAAGTTCTTTGGCAATCAAAAATTGTCTGCAAGCATTTATATTCGCTATTCCTTGCGCATTTGGTGATTTTTCATCCACAATAGAAGATGCTTCATTCGCAAGTTGTTTTGCTCTCTCAAAACTGCCAACAGGTAATTTTTTTGTTTGTTCGAATTCATAATACAAACTCAATAATCTTTCCGCCGTTCCTTCATCGGACACTTCTTCTGTAAGTTGCCAAGTGTTAGGATCTGTTCCTCTTATATTTTGGTCTAAACCAATCACGGCGAGTTGAAGCAATGTTCCTTGACTGCCATTTTTCTCAAAAACTTTTAATAGGACTGTCGGGTTTTTTCTGATCAAGGCTTCAACTTGGTCCAGTGGTGCTGCATAATAAACTAAATCTCTAATTTGCTCGACTTCTGGTGATGGTGGACGATCAAAAAAGGCAACTGAAGCTTCATTTTTGGTTTCTACTCTGCTCGCCGACATCTCGACGTCTGAAACTTGATTTTTGGTTTTTGCTCTGCTACTTAACATTACGCTGCACCTAAATTTATCAATATGATTAAAGAAAGATATATTATATCCATGGGTGGGCAAAAAAACCAGAGAATCGCGCCTCTTTTCGGTAACATTTATTTTGAGGCAACGGATATTCGACAATAAGTTGAAAAATAAAAGATCTTAATTTAGGTTAGCGGTATTGGATTTAAACCTATCTTATAATAGGGCTTTCTGCTAGCATAGATCATGCCATGCCAGCGTGCTTTAGTAGATAGATATTTAATAATGTAGGGTGGATTAGGCGCTTTTTGCCGTAATCCACCAACTATCGGTGGATTACGGCAAAAAGCGCCTAATCCACCCTACAGCAGATACCATTCTTTCGTTTGTGTAGATACCTTAGTAATGGCAATAAATTATATTGGGTTAAGAGCAGGTTAACTAAGCAATGACTTCCGAACAATTGACACACATTATCGAAGCCGCCTTAATGGTCGCAGGCCGTCCTTTAACACCTGCGCAATTACAAAAACTGGTTACGGAAGAAGGCTCTACTATTTCGCTTAATGATATCAAAGCTATTCTCGAATCTTTACAAAACGAATATCAATCCAAAGGCATCCAATTACGCGAAACAGCCAGCGGCTTCCAATTCCAAGCAAAAGTCGAATTAAGCTCCTGGTTACAAAAATTATGGGAAGAACGCCCTCCTCGCTATTCTCGTGCATTTTTAGAAACCTTATCTTTAATCGCCTACCGCCAACCAATTACTCGAGCCGAAATTGAAGAGATTCGAGGCGTTGCTGTGAATACCACGATTTTAAAAACCTTATTAGAACGCGAATGGGTTAAAATCATGGGTTATCGCGAAGTCCCAGGCAAACCGGCATTATACGGCACCACGAAACAATTTTTAGATCATTTTAATTTAAAAAACTTAGAAGAATTACCTACACTTGCTGAATTAAAAGATTTAGACTCTCAAGAAGCCAAGCTTCAAGTTCAATTAGAATTAGATTCACCTGAAACAAGAGAAGACATAGAAAAAATAGAAGAAATAGAAGAAATAGAAAAAATTGAAATTGAAAATATTGAAGGCTCGGTTATTACAGGCAATCCTGAACTATAAAAAACAAAAATACTCTTTCCCCATGATAAATGAAAAAATCCAAAAAGTACTTGCTAACGCCGGTCTAGGCTCTCGCCGCCACATTGAAAATTGGTTACGTGAAGGCAGAATATCAGTCAATGGTAAAGTGGCCAAATTAGGCGATCGAATCACTGAAACAGCAAAAGTGAAAGTAGATGGCCGCGAGATTAAATTAATTAAAAGCCAAACCCAGCGAATCCGAGTATTGCTCTACCACAAACCCGAAGGCGAAATCTGTTCCCGAAGTGACCCTGAAAAACGCCCAACTGTTTTCGATAAACTTCCTTTATTACGCAATGGCCGATGGATTGCCATTGGTCGCTTAGATTTTAATACCTCCGGTGTATTATTATTTACAAACTCCGGCAAACTAGCCAATCAATTAATGCATCCCTCCGCCAACATTGAAAGAGAATATGCTGTCCGCATCCAAGGCCAAGTCACGCCTGCCATGCTAAAAAAATTAAAAAAAGAAATTAAACTAAAAGACGGCCCCGCCCGCTTTGAATCCATCAACGATGCAGGCGGCGAAGGCACCAACCATTGGTATCATGTCATCGTCAAAGAAGGCCGCAACCGGGTAGTCCGACGGCTTTGGGAATCCCAAGGCGTCAAAGTCAGCCGCTTAATTCGAATCCGATTTGACTCGATCCCCTTGCCCCGATTATTAGCCCGAGGAAAATGGCGGGAATTAACCACAAAAGAAATGCACCAACTCATTAAAGAAAATGGTAGGGTGGATCCTCACGAAAAAGCTTGTTTTAAATAACTACTCAAAACAAGTTTTTTCGTGAAAATCTATCAGAATCTACCCTACCAAACTGTTTTTAATATTTCTTTAATATTCATTCAGATATAATTGAGCGTTTTAATTAAACAAGGAGGTAAATATATGCAGTGGCGACGAGCATTGGGAATGTTAGCATTGGCATGCACAGGCTTTGGAGCTATTTACATGTTAGCCAGGACACAGTTTATTAAACCAGGTAATGTAGGCGTAGTAGAAAACTATTTATCGGGTGAAAATGAAATATTAAATTCCGGCTTTCACTGTATACTCTCCCCTTTTCGGTCTTTTAAAGCACAACTTCCTTACCGCTATAAAACTATTTTTCTCGAAAATACTCATGCATTTCATACTGCAGACGGAATTGAAGTAAATGCCGATATAGTTATCCAGTATAAGATTACTGATGCAGTAGAAGCAACTACACGCATTGAGGAGCCCGTAAGAGCCATATCTCAGTCAACTAATATTAACTTAGCTAATATCATCAGAGATGAAGCATACACATTTCAAATGCTATCTTCTGCAAAACCATTACTCTCTTCTCTTTCTAATCAAGAGAGAAAAGAGGAAAAGAAAGACGATGTTCGAGTTAGTCTTTTTAGTACATTAGCAACCACGCTTGTTAAGTTAGTGAACGGGGCCTGTAAAAATTGGGGCATACTTATAGAAGAAATACAAATTGTCAACATAAAAGCAAAAGACAAACAGATTGAACAACAACTAGAAAGCACAGCAAGGCAGCAATATGAAGCAAATAACCTATTACTTTCTGCTAACGCTGATCAAGCAGCCAAGGTAATTCAAGCAGAGACAGAAGCAAAGAGAGTCGAAAAAGAAGCTACAGGTTTAGCTAACGCACTTGCTATCAAAACACTGGCAGAGTGCCATAGAATATCCCAGATGTCTGAAAAATTAAACATACCCACAGAAACCATTTACCAAACGGAAGCAATGATACAAACAGCAAACGCTCTTGGTAATACCACAGGTTCTGTTTCTCTTTGGGGAGGAGCGTTCCCTTCCTCCGTTGCAAAAGCTGGACTATTATTTGCCCACCAGAACCCCATGCGCAGGTCCAATAGCACTCCTTCTCTTCCCGCACCTCAAAATACATCACAAAGAATAGGCGTTATATAAAAATTAATTAGCAATACTAGAATAGTCGAGTAAATTTTTATGGATTAGATGCGCTTTTTGCCTCATAAGACCGTAAACAATTTTTAATTTTTTAACTATTCTAAAGCATGACACAACATTTTATTTTAGGTTTTTTTAATTGCCTAAGTTTTTTTAATTGCCGTTTAATCTCATTCATACCCTCTTCTCTCATTTCATATAATTTGTTCACCAGGCCACATAATCCTTCATCAACCCCACCCCCCAAAGGTGACCATCCACCAGGCGGTGGAAAAGGATCGCCTAAAAAGACTCCGAATCCTAACCCTCTGTCACGTTCAAGATCAAATGGATAACGTTTAATAATTTCTCCTCTTTGACAACATCCGGGTATATAAAGAATCCGTTCTAATGCGTTTTTATCTATCACAAATTTATGAAGTCCTTGGCAATGAATATGCATATAACTAATCGACATGAGGCGTTGCAAATAACCGATGACGTACTCCAAAAATAACATGATTTGATGAAAACGCCATACGTCTTTATAAGTTTCTAGAATTTCAAATGCGTCAACGATAAGAGCAAAATTAAAAATCTTTCCGGTTTTAATCACCTTTTTTGTAACATCTTTTCTAAATTTAGCAAATGCTAACTCTTGCTTTTCATGGTCATCCGACGTAATCGCTGCGATGATGGGGTTGAAATCATATACCTCTTCTTCTACTTCGGGAAATTTGATATTAATTCGTGCTAAAACTTGCTCCCTACCTTGAGGTAATTGATCTAAATAAGGCAACATCATTTGGCACATTTCCACATCATCGCCAGCATATGCCAATTCGAACGGAGTAAAATCAATCAATGTTCGGCCCGATCGATCTTTTACCGTGCCCCGGCATAATAAAAAATGTGGATGAAATGCAATTATTTTTCTTGCGCCAATGATGTTGTCTTCTTTATCTTCCTCTTGCTCACCATTCACGACATGATGCAATAATTGAGAAAAAAGTCGTTTAGATAAATTATCTCGAACAGAACGATTAAAAAAACGGCAGGTTTGACTGAGATAACTTGTTGTGTGTAAGTCGGTGTAAGAGGCTACTAAATTTGCTAGGGAATTAGAAATACGGGTAATCATACGTAATCCTTTACATGATGATATGATCAACTTATATAGGTGGATTACGGCAAAAAGCGCCTAATCCACCCTACCATTTTTTACATTAGCATAGAGTGTTTTTAATTCAAATAGCTTATTTAATGCTTCGCGGGGTGATAATTGATCGGGATCTAATTCGTTTAATAAATCCAACACAGGATTGGGTTGAGTTTGTTGGAATAAATCGCCTTGATGAGGAATGAAAATAGCCGGCTTTATAGGGATCGGGGTTTCTAATTGCGTTAATTTTTGTTTAGCTAATTGTATGACGGATCGGGGTACGCCGGCTAATTGAGCAACGTGTATACCATAGCTTTGATTCGCAGGACCTGGCTTGACGGTATGTAAAAAGACAATTTTTTCTTTTTGTTCGACTGCACCAAAGTGAATATTTTTAATACTTTTGATTTCATCAGCAAGTGCTGTTAATTCAAAATAATGCGTCGCAAATAAAGTAAATGCCCGAGTATCACGTGCTAAATATTCCGCGCAGGCAAAGGCTAATGACAAACCATCAAAGGTACTCGTGCCTCGCCCGACTTCATCCATTAGCACTAAACTTTCCGCCGTGGCATTATGCAAAATAGCTGCCGTTTCTGTCATTTCTACCATAAAAGTTGAACGTCCACTCGCTAAATCATCCGCCGCACCTACGCGGGTAAAAATCGCATCAACTGGACCGATCGTGGCTGATTTCGCAGGAACAAAACTTCCGATATGCGTGAGCAAGACAATTAAAGCAATTTGACGCATATACGTGGATTTACCCCCCATATTAGGACCGGTAATAATCAACATTCGTTCCTGATCGCTAAATTCCACATCATTCGGCACAAAAGGTTGCTCTGAGACAGATTCCACTACACAATGCCGTCCCCCTTTCATTGAGATGCCAGGATCGGTTGTTAACGTAGGACAACATAAATTTAATGTATCTGCGCGCTCTGCTAAATTTGCGATGACATCTAATTCAGCTAATCCTTCAGCACAGGTTTGCAAAGGGATTAACTCTTGCAAAATTTTATCTAATAATTGATCATATAATGCTTTTTCTCTCGCTAATGCACGTTCGCGACTACTTAATACCTTATCTTCAAATGATTTTAATTCAGGGGTAATGTAGCGTTCAGCATTTTTTAATGTTTGACGACGAATATAATCTGTAGGAGCATGCTCTGCTTGGCCGCGACTTAATTCAATATAAAAACCGTGAACTCGATTATAACCGACTTTTAAAGAAGAAAGACCCGTTCGTGTTTTTTCTCTTTCTTCTAACTCTATTAAAAAATGACCTGCGTTTTCGCTTAATGTTAATAATTCATCTAATTCAGCATCATAGCCAACAGTAATGACCCCGCCTTCTCGAATCGTCACAGGGGGATTTTCCATAATAGCCGCCACTAATAATTCATAAAGCGCAGGAAATTCGCCGATGGCCGTCGCTATGTGTTGCAACAAGGGATCAGCTTGTTGCTGAACAGTGGGAAGCAATGTTTGTTGTAACTCGGGCAAGATTTTTAATGTTTGGCGCAATTCAACCAAATCACGAGGACGCGCTGATTTTAATGCAATCCGCGACGATATTCTTTCCAAATCGCTGATACCCCGCAACAAGGTATGAATCGTTAAATAGTTTCGATCGACTAAAAGGGTTTTAATACTGTGTTGGCGCTTTCTTAATACCGCTTGATCCCGTAAGGGACGATTAATCCAGCGTTTTAATAATCGACTGCCCATGCTCGTTGCTGTTTGATCAAAAACGGCTGCTAACGTATAGTCTGATCCACCGGCTAAATTCGTCATTAATTCAAGGTTACGCCGAGTAGCTGCATTTAAAAGCAAGGTATCATGAGGATGATCCACATGAATAGCACGAATGTGCGGCAAGTGAGCACGTTGCGTTTCTTTCGCATATTGCAATAGACATCCTGCCGCTTGGAGTGCTAAAGGCAGGTCCATACAAGCAAAACCCGATAAATCATGCGTTTGCATTTGTTGGATTAACAATCGCGTTGCCGTTTCTAAGTCAAAATCCCACACCGGACGTTTGCGAATTCCTGAACCGGATAAAGGAAAGTCCAATGCTTCGCTCACTAATAACTCTGTGGGTTTTAAGCGCTCTAATTCATTTTGTAATGCCTCAGCGCCATTGACTTCTGCTAAATGAAATCGACCACTACTGATATCCAATGTTGCCAATCCAAATCGCCAGCCCTGCTGTTGAGACTCCCCATGGATAGCCACTAATAAGTTATCTTGTGTATCAGGCAAAAATGCCGCATCGCTAACGGTGCCGGGTGTTAAAATTCGTACTACTTGGCGCTCAACAGGCCCTACACTGGTTTTGGGATCACCCACTTGTTCACATACTGCGATAGATAACCCTTGGCGTAATAATTTGGCCATATACGATTCAGCCGCATGATAAGGCACTCCCGCCATGGGAATGGGCTTACCTAAGGTTTGGCCACGTGCTGTTAACGTAATATCTAATAGCCGAGAGGCTTTTTGGGCATCTTCAAAAAAAAGCTCATAAAAATCCCCCATGCGATAAAATAATAATGTCTCTGGGTAATTATTTTTAATCCGCAGATATTGTTGCATCATGGGAGTATGTTGTTTCAAATTTTCGTGTTCCATTGCTCTCTCCTATTAGGAAAGATAAAATTACACGTTCATTATTAATAAGGCAACTCACGATGACATTGAGTATTCAACAACTCATCACGGAAGTAAGTAAAAAATTAATACAGTTAGAATGGAAAATAGTGACTGCTGAATCCTGCACCGGTGGTGGTCTTGCTTATTGGATGACTTGTTTACCTGGCAGTTCGACATGGTATGAGAGAGGCTTTGTGACGTACAGTAATGAAGCCAAAGAACAACTTTTAGGGGTTCGCTCATTAACCTTAGAAACATGGGGTGCTGTTAGCGAACAAACAGCACGAGAAATGGCAGAAGGTGCTCTCAAAAATAGCCATGCTCAAATCAGCGTTGCCATTACGGGTATTGCTGGTCCTCAAGGAGGCACGCCAACCAAACCCGTCGGTACAGTATGGATTGCCTGTGCAAATACAGAAGGTAAAATACTGACTCATGTGGATGTTTATACTGGCGATAGAAATGCTATCCGGGAACAAGCCATTAGGGGGGCATTAGCTAAGTTATTAGAATTTATCTAGGATAAATGGTGGGCACGCTTTGCTTTATCCAACCTACATCTAACTACCACGTTTTGTTACCGTCCATGGCACTGGATCCTGGCCATTCCCTGGCCAGGACGACGTCGTGGTGGCCAGGGAATGGCCGCCATCCAGCCACAGGGAAGCGTGTCCACCATTTATTTTATCCCCCTCCTAACCCCCTAATAAATAAAGGAATAATATATTAAATCGCCAAAATTTGGCTTTTTGCTCTATTTTTGCCAGCCTGTATTATACTTAAAAAATAAGGGCATATAGGGGAGATAACCATGTTAAAAAAAGAACAAAAACAAACCGATTTAATAGAAAACAAATCACCGCAGTTAGAAAAAAGAGTCATTGAAATAACAGCGTGGGCCAACAATTGTGGCGCTTCTTGTATTGCCGATTTTTTAACAGAGCAACTTTTAAAAAACAACCTTCCCGATACGTCTATTACAAAATTATGCGATATCATGATCAGCTATTATGAATCTCCTCATTGCAATAAAGAATCATTGATTATTTTATTATCTAAATCCTACCCTCACCCTGCAGATCAACAAATTATTTTAGGTTTAGCATTAAAATCGTTTTTAGAACACCATAGTGGCCAGGAAATAGATGCCAAAGGAAAAGGAAAAGGGATGGTTTCAGAAAAAGCACTTTTATCTATCGCTAAAGAATTAGAATTTAATGTGGAGTTTTATATTTATGCTAACAACAAGGCGGGAAAAAAACAGTTACAAAAAACCAATCTGTTGGAGGAAATAAATGATCCACGTTTTTCAGAAAAGATGCCTTCTTTAAAAGCGATATACACCGGTAATCATTATAATCGCATTGCTGAAACAGAGCAGGACGCTGCGAATTATTTTACAAAATGCTTTGAGCTTGGCAAACTACCCCTAGACAATATTACTGAGATGAAAGCAACGGATAGAATAAAGAAAAACATAGCAAATGAATTTGAAAAAATAATAAGAACAGAACAGGATAAACAACTAAAGGAAAAAGAAAAGAAAGAGACAGAAACAAAAGATGATACACTTTCTATGATTTTACAAGCACAGGAAGATGTTAAAAACCTTATTGTTTTAATAGAAAAAAATCGTCTTTCTATAACAAAAACTGAACCTCGAAAATCATTAGAAAAAACCCTCAAACATTTACAAGAGCTAGATCAAAAATTCCCTAAAACGGCTGAAGAGATAAATAATGATTTTATAGAATTATTGCAAAATGGATTAAGCCAACTGGATGAATTTGACAAACGTCTGAGCGGGCAAGAAAGTTATGCTTCTACATTATTACTAGGAAAAAAAGATCCTTTACGTGAAAAAATGTCGCCGCTTTTAACACATTTAAAAACTTTTTGCACAAATTATACGACTAAGAAAAATAACCCCTCTGCATAAAAAAGGATGAAGGGTGGGCAAAGCAAAGCGTGCCCACCCTTCATAATGACCCAATCCGCTCTAATTGCTTATCCAATTTAGCCAATATTGTTTTTAATTCAGCTAATCGCTGCTGTTCTTTTTCTACCACTTGCTGAGGAGCGCGCTCTACAAAACTGGGCGTCGCTAATTTGGCTTCGGCTCGCATGGCTTCTGTTTTTAATTTAGTAATTTCTTTATTCAAACGAGTTAACTCTTCTTCTTTGTTAATTAATCCTGCCATAGGAATAAAAATCTCTAACTCGCCGACAATGGCTGTTGCTGATTCAGGCGGTGTATCATGGGCATTCAGCCACGTGACACTTTCTAATTTCGCTAAATTAATAATTAATGTGCGATGAGCTTCATAACGTTGTTTATCTTGTTCACTCCCTTTATGAAATAAAATAGTGATGGGTTTATTGGGTGGAATATTCATTTCGCTTCGGATTGTACGAATAGCGATAATGATGTTTTTTAGCCATTCTAATTCTTTTTCGGTTTTTTCATCTTTAACCGCCGTATTATATTGTGGATATGGCTGAAACATCATCGTCGGTTTTTCATTTTTATTAAGGCCTGTTAAAGGAGCGATACGCTGCCATATTTCTTCGGTAATAAATGGCATCAGTGGATGCAATAAACGAAGAGACGTTTCTAATACAGTGACTAACGTATAACGTGTTGCTGCCAATTGCGTTGCATGACTTTCAGTGGAAATTAAAATAGGTTTTGATAATTCGAGGTACCAATCACAAAATTCATTCCAAATAAATTCATAAATCACGTGCGCTAATAAATCAAAACGAAATTCAGCAATGGCTGTATGAACTGACTGAATCACTGTTTGCAAGCGGGATAAGATCCACTTATCCGGCAAAGATAAATTCTTAGCTGAGGGCGAAATAGCAATTTCCTTGCCTTCTGTATTCATTAAAACATAACGTGTTGCATTCCATAATTTATTGCAAAAATTACGGTATCCTTCTAAACGACCCAAATCAAAACGAATTTCTCTGCCTTGTGATGCTAAGGCGCAAAAAGTAAAACGTAATGCGTCCGTACCATGAGCAGCAATGCCTTCTGGAAATTGTTGACGAGTGATTTTTTCAATTTTCTTTGCCATCTCCGGCCGTAACAAACTGGTGGTTCGTTTTTTTATTAAATCTTCAAGAGAAATACCATCTATTAAATCCAATGGATCTAGTACATTGCCTTTGGTCTTTGACATCTTCTGACCTTCAGCATCGCGAATTAAACCGGTAATAAGCACTTGTTTAAAGGGTACTTTACCAGTCAATTTCAACCCCATCATAATCATACGCGCTACCCAAAAGAATAAAATATCAAAACCTGTGACTAAAACTTGGGTAGGATAAAAGGTTGATAAATCAGGCGTTTGCTTTGGCCAACCTAAAGAAGAAAAGGGCCACAATGCAGCAGAAAACCACGTATCTAAGACATCTTCCTCTTGCTTAAGAGTGATATCAGAGGCTAATCCATATCGCTCGCGAATTTCTTTTTCACTGCGTCCCACATAAATTGTATTATCGGGACCATACCAAGCGGGAATACGGTGTCCCCACCAGAGTTGACGGCTAATACACCAATCTTCAATATGATTCATCCATTGAAAATACGTTTTATTCCAATTTTCTGGGACAAACGTCACGTCACCTTGTTCCACAGCGCGAATAGCAGGCTCTGCTAAGGGTTTTATATTAATAAACCATTGTGGCGTCAAATAGGGTTCAATAATACTGTTAGATTTTTCACCGCGGGGAATTTTTACGGTATATTTTTCAATTTTTTCTATCAAATTTAATTTCGTTAAATCCGAAACGATTTGTTGCCGAGCAGCAAATCGTTCTAAGCCTTGATAAACAGGCGGTGCATTTTCATTTAAATGGGCATCTTTAGTAAAAATATTAATAGGAATTAATTGATGACGTTGCCCTATCGCATAATCATTAAAATCATGTGCCGGCGTAATTTTAACGCAGCCACTGCCAAATTCTTTTTCGACATACTCATCTGCAATAATCGGAATAGTCCGATTTGTCAGCGGTAACTGTACGTGTTTACCAATGAAATGTTGATAGCGTTCATCTTCTGGATGAACTGCAACAGCCACATCCCCCAATAAAGTCTCAGGACGTGTAGTTGCAACGCTAATAAATCCTTTTTCCCCTACCAGCGGATAACGAATATGCCATAGTGATCCTTCTTCTTCATGATTAATCACTTCCAAATCAGAAATCGCTGTCAATAAACTTGGATCCCAATTAACCAATCGGGTCCCTCGATAAATGAGACCTTCTTCATATAAACGAATAAAAACATCTCGTACTGCCTCAGATAAAGAGTCATCTAAGGTAAAACGTTCTCGCCCCCAGTCAGCGGATGCCCCCAAGCGACGCAATTGACGCGTAATCGTTCCACCCGATTCGTGCTTCCATTCCCAAGCCCGCTCTTCAAAAGCCTTTCGCCCAAGCGCTTGCCTGGATGTCCCTTGTTGCAGCAATTGCCGCTCTACCACCAACTGAGTTGCAATACCGGCATGATCAGTACCCGGCTGCCATAATGTATTATCACCACACATGCGATGATAGCGAATTAAAATATCAATTAACGTATACCCAAACCCATGCCCCATATGTAAACTGCCCGTTACATTAGGTGGAGGCATCATGATACAAAAAGGAGCGCCTTGGCCATGAGGAGCAAAATACTGGTTATTTTCCCAAATTTGATACCAATGCTGTTCAATAAGCTGCGGATGATAGATTTTTTCCATAGGATTATGCTTCGACTGATTGTAATTTATGAGTAGTAATTTCGCATCGTTTTGCCCGATAAAATCGGTAATTTTCGCGTCCTGCAGCCTGCACATCCGGGGAAGAAGAAATCACTTCTAAAATACGCGAAAATTGAATATAGAATTCGGGCGCACTAGACGCCAAATTCATTAAAATATCATGTTGGTTTTCCGGTATGGTATCAAAACCAATTTGAATAGGCGGTGCAGATTCGGGCCCTTCGCCATATAAATTATGCGGCAAAAAGCTCTCTTCTTGATACGTCCAGAGTAATTCATCCAGTTGATGAGCTTGCGTTTGGTTTTGAGTATGAATGTAAATACGGTGTCGCTGTTGATAAAGTTTTTCAATTAAACGACAAGCAAACCGTAAACGGGGTGCTTCATCTGTGACAGGTAAAATATAAAAATCAATTTTTGGCATACACGTTAACGTTTACAACGATTAATTAAATACTGCATTAATAAGGGTACTGGACGCCCGGTGGCAGCCCTCTCGCCACCGCCCATCATAGCAGCTGTACCCGCTACATCAAGATGCGCCCAATGAAATTTCTTCGCAAATCGGGATAAAAAGCAAGCAGCCGTAATGGCTCCTGCCGATCGACCTCCCACGTTAGACATATCCGCAAAGGGGCTTTTTAATTGCTCTTGATAATCTTCCCATAAGGGTAATTGCCAAACACGATCGTGACTTTCTAAGCCTGCGGCAATTAAATCGTTTGCTAACGGTTCATGATTCGTTAATAGGCCTGTTGCATGATGTCCTAACGCAATCACCACAGCGCCGGTTAGGGTAGCAATATCAATCACCACCTCCGGCTTATAGCGTTCACAATACGTCAATGCATCCGATAAAATTAATCGGCCTTCTGCATCGGTATTCATAATCTCAATGGTTTGGCCAGATAAACTCGTGACAATATCTTCAGGCTTACAAGCACTTCCACTCGGCATATTTTCTGTGGCTGCGATCACCCCAACCAAATGAAGTGGTAATTTTAATTCAGCCGCCGCCTTTAAAGTCCCCAAAACTGTCGCAGCGCCACACATATCGTATTTCATTCCTATCATGCCATCTTGGGTTTTCAGCGAAATACCGCCAGTATCAAACGTCACACCCTTCCCTACCAGGGCCACGGGTGCTTGCTTTTTAGAGGTTCCTTTATAATGAAGGCAAATTAATTTAGCTTCTTGTGTGCTCCCCTGGGCAACAGCGAGGAAAGCCCCCATGCCTAACTTTTGCATGTCTTTTTCTTGCAAAAGCGTCATAGAAATACTCGAATACTCTTTGGTTAATTGTTTTGCTTGTTGCGCCAAATACGTCGGAGTACAAACATTACTCGGCAAATTAGCTAAATTTTTAGTCCATTCCACGCCTTTGGCAATGGCTACGCTTTCTTTAAGAGCCAATTGACATGCAGCAACTTCAGAGGATTTCGTTACAGCAAATACGATTTCTTTAAGCGAAGAAGCGGGTTCTTTTTCCTTTTTAAACGTATCAAATCGATACAGTGCATCATGAATCGTTTCAACCGCATATTTCATTCGCCACGCTGTATGACGGTTTTTAATAAGCAGATCAGTGGTCAAAAAAAGTGCTCTGGTAGCTTTAGTCGCGCGTACACTATGAAACCCATGAGTCATTATTTTATGATAATTTTTTTCGCTCAAGGGCGCCTCTTTTCCACAACCGACCAATAAAAGACGAGGGATAGGAAGATGAGGAACATGATAAAGCATCAATGTCTGGCCTACTTTTCCTTGAAACTCTTCATTTTTGAGCAATTTAGTCAGATAGCCTTTTGAAATCGTATTAATTCTTTCTGCCATGGGACTTAATTGACTTTTTTCAAATATGCCCACCACCCAACAATCCGCGCTTGATTTCATGATATCGGCGGCATGTAAGGCAAATTTCATATTAGCTCCTGAATAACTTATTAAGTATAATAAAGAGATTCTATATTGATTAAATTGATTTGTTAATTAATTATTGGTTTTATTGTGATTATTCCACGTTATCTGACTCGAGAAGTGACTCACTCCCTATTTGCAGTGACGCTAGTTTTATTATTAATTTTTTTAAGCAACCAATTAGTCCGGTATTTAAGTTATGCCGCTTCCGGAAAAATTGCTGCTCAAATTTTATGGCAATTAATGGGGTTTGAAATCCCGTATTTATTGGCTTTATTATTGCCGTTAGGCTTGTACTTAGGGATTATTTTAACGTATGGGCGATTATATGCAGATAATGAATTACGTATTATGCGTCTATATGGCTTAACCCTACAGCAATTAATCAAAATAACCGGTTATTTGGCTCTTCCTATTATTCTTTTTATCTTATTTCTGATGTTGTGGGTCAATCCGCAAATTGCTACCCAAAAGCAAAAAGCCATTTTAAATGCGGATAATATGCTAGAAACCTTGATTCCAGGACGATTTCAAATTGTTAATAATGGTAAACGAGTCATTTATTTTGAACGTATTTCCCATCATCGAAAAGTAGCTAACAATCTTTTTATTGCTGAACAAAGAAGAAATCCGAATACGGAAGAACCCGCTTGGAATATTTTATCCGCTGCTCAAGGTTACCAAATAAAAGACCGTACCACGCATGACCATTTTTTTGTAGCAACAGCAGGTTATCGTTATGAAGGCATACCAGGACAAAATGCTTACCACATTATCCAGTTTGGAAAATATGCGATACGTGCTCAAAAAGTCGAAATGGATAGCCGTCACCCAGAACAAGAAGGGATACCCACCTTATCTTTATTACATGACTATCACGATCCCCTCAATGCAGCGGAATTACAATGGCGATTATCCATTCCTTTGTCCGCTTTTGTTCTGAGCTTAATTGCTGTTGCTTTAAGCCTGATCAAACCACGCCAAGGGCGTTACGCTCAATTATTTCCTGCATTATTAATTTATGTTGTCTATGTCAATTTATTATTTGTCGCGCGCACGTGGGTTGAACAAAAAACAGTATCCATTGGCTTGGGAATGTGGTGGACGCATGGACTCTTTTTGGGGATTGCTTTGCTATTACTCTTCAATCAGCCGTTAAAATTACTTTTTAAACCCTCTCGGAGCGTATAATTTTTTATGTATATGTTGCATCGCTATATTGCTAAAAATGTCATGCTCGCGACGCTAGCCGTATTAGCTATTATCACTTCACTCAGTTTTTTTATTGGTATCTTAGGGGAATTAAAAGATGTTGGCCTGGGTGATTATGGGATTTTACAAGCCATCACACATGTCATGTTATTATTGCCTTATACGCTTTATCAATTTTTTCCGATGTTAGTCTTATTAGGAGGGGTGATTGGTTTAAGTATCTTAGATAGCCATCAGGAATTAGTCGCCATCCGCATGGCAGGCGTGTCTCTTTATCAAATCACCACTACCATTATCATCGCAGCACTGATTTTAATTTTAATTGCAACTGCAATGGGAGAACTCATCGCCCCTCGCGCTAAATATTTAGCCGATACTCATAAATCAACTGCTCAAAATGGCGGTCAAGCTGTCGCGACTTCGTCAGGGTTATGGATCCATCAAGGTAATAATTTTTTGCATATCGAACGGGTAATTGATTCAACTCATTTAGAAGGGGTGACGCGGTATGAATTTGATGATCAACATCGCTTATTAACTTCTTATTATGTAGATATTCTCACTTATTATAATAAACAATGGCAATTACATCATCTTGCTAAAACGATTATTACTGGAGATCGAACCTCAAGCCAGCAATTAGAAAATTCAACGTGGGATTTAAATTTAAATCCCAACTTATTAAACGTCGGCGTGGTTGAACCCGCTAATCTTCCTTTATCTCAGCTAGCAACCTATGCCAGGCATTTAGCTAAAAATGGGTTGCAGGCAGGAAGTTTTCAGTTTGAATTTTGGAAACGCGTATTTCAACCATTAACCACATTAGTCATGATTTTGCTTGCGATTCCCTTTGTATTTTCTTCTCCTCGGTCAATTAATTTAGGGTGGCGAACATTATTTGCCATCATGGTAGGTTTTGTATTTTATATATTAAATGCTTTTTTAGGACAATTGAGCGTTGTTTTTCAACTTTCGCCTTTCTTCGCTGCATTGTTACCTATTTTACTCTTTGCTATGTTAGGTTATGCGTTAATGTGGCGAAGCAGATAAGTTAAAAATTATCGCCGACTATTCATTGTCGTCAGTAATTTTTTTGATAATTCAACTAAATCAATTCCATTTGAAAAATCTTCGAGCACAATAAACCCTCCTGACAAACGGTAAATTTCATTATTATCAGGATCGGTAAGAAAAGAGACTATTTCATTTTTATAGGTTGCGGTAAAAGCCAGCAATGTTCCCGCAGAAGGTGTTATCGGAATAGCACTGAGACTCAGATCGGATGGCGATTCTGTTTCTTGCGTTTGCAATACAAAAAGCGTAGCAGGAGGTAAACTTCGACTCACAAAACTCAGTGTTTCTGTAATTGATCTTTTTAAATCGGTCGGATTATTTTTATTTGGCCAAAAGGAGCAAATATCTGTTGGCTGCAAACAGTCGCTTAAATTTTCACTATTAATACTTTTCCATACAAAATTAAAATTGGGTTTACTCGGAATTTCATTAGACGCAATAATCAGCGACGTATTATTATTCCAAAATTTATTAACTGTATCAGTAGCAGCAAACAGTATACGTCCATCTGCTGATTTTTTAGGGGCTATCCACGGCGAAAGTTGCATAGAAATATAACTTAATGCATTTTCTTCCATTGCAGGAAGAGCAGCTGTTTGGTAATTATACCAATGGTTAATATCTACAATAATAATTTCTTTTTGATGTTCAGGTTGGCTTAAAAATGTTTTTATTGCACTGACCACGTTGATAAAACTATCTCCTTGTAAGGCGTGACATAAATACATTTTATCGAGCGAAGGTCCATCACCACATAATCGTAAATCAAAATACCTGACGCCACTTTTTAATTGATCAAGTGTATTTTTTTGCTGAGAAAGCGCCCAACCTTTTAAGAAATTACGTACAGCCGCTTGAGTAACGCCCACAATATCGGTACTCGTCGAATAGTACAAAGCAATAATGGGTTTTTTTGCATCTGCCATGAGCGGAGAAGAAGGCGTAATCGCATACGTTCCCGCATCATGTGTTCCTGGCAGAAAAAGTTGATTTAATTGTTTATTAGCCACTTGATCTCCTAAACTACCCATCCAATGGCTTTCATCATTTGCAAGGGCGATCATGACTAAATCTGTGCTACCCGTATATAATCCTGAATGCGGATAGAGTATGGCATCCTGGGCATATGCCGAATTTAAAAAAGTATTTTTAACCTCAGAACCGGTTGCCGATATAGTTAATTGATAGCTAGCCAGCGTCGTGTGAGTTGTCGTATCCACAATAGAGAAATTGATATAACTACTATAGGCAGCGCAGTGAATAAGATTATTATTTGCTTTTAAATAAGC
>Ga0206938_1031_pt1 | contig 40838 bp, 38 predicted proteins | sample Alteio_BWOrgHeat_12_FD_152918 | JGI IMG/M metagenome (GOLD analysis project Ga0206938, IMG submission 152918) | Enriched cells from forest soil in Barre Woods Harvard Forest LTER site, Petersham, Massachusetts, United States -... | ecosystem: Environmental > Terrestrial > Soil > Temperate forest >... | reverse complement strand
CAGCGTTATGCAAACCAGCCAGGAACACGAACAGGCAAAAGACGCCCTGTGGTGGGCCGCCATGACCTACGTTGTTGCTGCTTTGAGCGCCCTGGCCACGCTGCTGTATTATGCCTCATTCCTGTTCAACAGGAGAAACTAATGTATGGTGAAAGCAATATTTATAAATAACAAAACATTTCAATCCCCTGTTTGCTTGTGCACGTGGGGGATTTTTGTTTAAGAGTAATTTTACAAATATGCCCGGCGTCATTTTTGGCGCTTTCCCTGTTCTTATTTTTGATATTGTTCTTTCTATAACGGTCCGGTGTTTTAAACTAATCTGCCATGAAAAAAACGGCATTTGTAATAGTGTTGCTTTCGGTTATGTGTTTAACCCTATCCGAAATTCCGCAACAGGCTCACCCTGTTAAGTCAAAACGGGATACCGTCCGCAATGTCAAAAATCAACCCAAACCCAAAGTTGTTAAAGGTCGGAAAGCGCGTATGCGTTTACAGGAAAAACAGATAAAACATCACGAAAAACAATCAAAAAAGGTTGATTCGGCTCAAAAAAAAATTGAACGGGGAACTGCAAAGAAAAGACAGTTAATATCCAGGCTGACCCAGCCAATAAATTGATATATAACTTCCCCGCAAAATATAATCTAAACATTACTGACGATTGTTTGTCGTATAGATAATTAATATTTAAAAAAATGAAAAATATATCCAAAATAATTGTTTTTATATGTGCGATGGCCTTTGCTTTGCCCCACACATTTGCGCAAGTGAGCATAGGTGTGGGGATTTCGGCAAATATAGCCCCGCCCGAATTACCGGTTTATGAACAGCCGGAATGTCCGTCGGACGGCTATTTATGGCAACCCGGCTATTGGGCCTACGACCCTGATGGGGGTTATTACTGGGTACCCGGCGTTTGGGTGGCACCGCCAACCAGGGGTTATTTATGGACCCCGCCCTATTGGGGATTTGAAGGTGGCGCTTACGGATTTCATATAGGTTACTGGGGCCCGCATGTAGGTTTTTACGGCGGCCTTAATTACGGATTCGGATACGGAGGCGAAGGTTTTTACGGCGGAAGATGGCAAGGTAACCGATTTATGTATAATACCGCGGCATGGCATATTAACGGTACTGTGATCCACAATACATACATTAACAACACTTATGTCCGCAACACTAATCGTTACAGTTTTAATGGCCCGGGTGGCGCTAACAGGCGACCAAATGCAGGCGAGGAAGCGGCAATGCGTGAACGCCACATCCAGGCTACCTCAAGGCAAATGGCACACCAGCAGGCGGCAAGGCAAAATAAAGCCCAGTTTGCCAATGTTAACCACGGACACCCGGCTGCAGCAGCTATGAACAGGGTGAATGGCCGTGCATTTAACGAAAGCGGCCACGTTGCTACAATGCAGCGCCAGCGTGCTACACAACAACACCAGGCAACTCAGCAACGCCAACAGGCTACACAACAACGTCAGCATGCTACACAACAACGTCAGGCTACACAACAACACCAGGCAACTCGGCAACGCCAACAGGCTACGCAACAACGCCAGCATGCTACACAACAACAGCATGCTACACAACAACGTCAGGCTACGCAACAACGTCAAACCCAACAGCAAAGGCCCGCTCAGCAACAACGTCCTGCTCAACAACAGCAAAGACCGGCACAACAACGTCCCGCGCAACAGCAAAGGCCGGCACAGCAACGTCCTGCTCAACCGAACAAACAGCATAACGGAGGAAGATAACGACCGTTGCTGATTCAGTATATTGATCCCTGCTTAATTAAATTGAGCGGGGATTTTTTTGTTGTTAGCTGTTTATATGATTCAGCCAAAAATTTCTAAATAAAAGCGCTGTGTGAAATATGAAAAATAAGGTTTAAGGCAAATATTTTACCTGGTGAGAAATTTATTTTAAACTTTCTGACTGATTAATTGTCATATAGTTAGTTAATTAATCAAAATAAATTTACCATGAAAAAGATAGCAAAAATATTGATACTGATAAGTGCAATAGCCTTTGCTGTGCCAAAGACATATGCACAGGTAAGTGTTGGCGTAGGCATATCCGCAGGGATAGCGCCGCCGGCATTACCGGTTTACGAACAACCAGCCTGCCCGGTTGACGGTTATATATGGCAACCCGGGTATTGGGCTTATGACCCCGACGACGGTTATTACTGGGTACCAGGTGTATGGGTTGCACCGCCGGATCCGGGTTACCTGTGGACCCCTCCATACTGGGGTTTTGCAGCCGGGATTTACGGCTTCCACCCTGGTTACTGGGGCTTAAGTGTAGGTTTTTACGGAGGCATTAATTATGGCTTCGGTTATGGCGGCTTCGGTTTTTACGGCGGAAGATGGGATCATGACAGGTTTATGTACAATGCTGCGGTTTGGCATGTAAACCGAACATTTATCCATAATACCTATATCGACCGTACCGTTATCCGGAACAACACCTATAATACCTACAATCATTACAGTTTTAACGGCCCGGGCGGCGCTCATGCAAGGCCTACCAGGTTTGAAGAAGCAGCAATGCGCCAACATCATATCCCGGCAACAGCCAGCCAGATGGCGCATCAGCAGGTAGCAAGGGCAAACCGTGCGCAGTTTGCAAGGGTAAATCATGGGCATCCTGCTGCGGTGGCTATGAACAGGGTTAACGGACACGCTTATACCGCCCGCGGCCATGTTGCATCGCGTTCTGCTTTCAGGACCAACGCGGTATATAATGCCGCAGCGCGGCAACAACGCCAGCACCAGAATATGCAGGCACAACGCCAGCGCACAACTGAAAACCGGGTAGCCCAGCGTCAGCGCGCCAACGAAAATATGCGTACACAGCGTCAGCATACTACTGAGCAGCGCATGGCACAGCGTCAGCATGCGACTGAACAACGCCAGACTCAGCGTCAACAGGCTGCTGTACAACGTCAGCATGCTACCGAACAACGCCAGGCTCAGCAGCAAAGGATGCAACAGCGCCAGAATATGCAGGCACAGCGTGCGCAGCAACAACAACGTATGCAGCAACAGCGCCAGAATATGCAAGCCCAGCGTGCGCAGCAGCAACAACGAATGCAGCAACAGCGCCAGAATATGCAGGCACAGCGTGCGCAGCAACAACAACGAATGCAACCACAGCGGGCACAGCTTCAGCAGCGTCCGGCACAACAACAGCGTCCTAACAGGCAAAGGCCTGGTGTAAGGTAAAAAATCGCTTGTTATACTCAACAAAAGCCCTGTGCGTCTTAACACAGGGCTTTTATATTTTCCTGATATTTCCGGTTAGTTAAAGTTTATAATTTATAATAAACGGACTTGATCCTGTGGTGCTTATCCGGCTCTTTTTTAAATATATTTAAACTTTATTGCCTGATTATTGTCTTACCTGATAATACATATTAAATACCTTTAATCCCCTGAAAAAAAAATAAAAATGAAAAAGATTGAAAAAGTATTACTATTGGCGTGCCTGATGTTCTTTGCAGCATCGGCAGCAAATGCGCAGGTTAGTATAGGGATATCTGTAGGGATTGCCCCGCCTGAATTGCCTGTATACGTTCAGCCTGCCTGCCCCGTAGAGGGTTATTTATGGCAGCCCGGTTATTGGGCCTATGATGACCAGGACGGCTACTACTGGGTACCCGGCGTATGGGTGGCCCCTCCAACCCCCGGATATTTGTGGACACCTGCCTATTGGGGCTACGAAGGCGGATCTTATGGTTTCCACGCTGGTTACTGGGGTGTCCACGTTGGTTTCTATGGTGGCATTAACTATGGCTATGGCTACGGTGGTGCTGGTTTTTACGGAGGGAACTGGGAAGGCGGCCATTTCCGTTATAACACAGCGGTAGTAAATGTTAACACTACAGTGATACACAACACCTACGTTGACCGCACTGTTATTAATAACGTAACTGTAAACAACCATACCAGCTTTAACGGCCCGGGCGGTATTCAGGCCAAGCCAAGGCCCGAAGAAATAGCCGCTATGCACGAACAGCATGTGCAGCCAACACAAGAACAGCTGTCCCACCAGCAGCATGCCAGCCAGGATAAAAGCCAGTTTGCAAAGGTAAACGGCGGCCACCCGACTGCTGCGGTGATGGATAAAGTGGGTGGCAGACCCATGAATGAGCACGGACAGGTTGCCACTAATTCAAAATTAGGTAACCCTAATGCTAACCGGAATTCGCCAAACGGAAATAATCCAAACCGACCTAATGGAAATAATCCAAACAGGCCTAATGGATATACCCCCAACAGGACAAATGCCAATAACCCGAACAGGCCGGCAAATCAGCAGCAACAAAGGCCTGCTCAGCAACAGCAACGTCCGGCTCAGCAACAACGGCCCGCTCAACAGCAACAAAGGCCTGCTCAGCAACAGCAACGTCCGGCTCAGCAACAACGGCCCGCTCAACAGCAGCAAAGGCCACAAAACAGGCCGCAACCGGAAAAGCCAAAGCACGAAAAATAAAATTACAGATAATAACGGCCCGCTAAAGAGCTGTTAAAAAACAAAACCCCCGGCTAAATTTAGCCGGGGGTTTTGTTTATGCTGATTTTCAATATGATTAGTTCATCCTGTAAGGGGCTACCAGGTAAAATTCTGGGATCTGTACATTAAAAAGGGAATTATCAATCATTCGCGACATCTGGTATTCGCCTTTCATGCTGCCCATATCGGTTTTTAAATTGCAACCCGATACGTATTCATGTGAATGGCCGGGCTCAATTACCGGCTGCTGGCCAACAACGCCTTCTCCTTCTACCTCCCTTTTTGCTCCGTTCGAATCAAAAATATACCAATGCCTTGACATTAACCGGATCGCATAATTCCCCATATTTTCAATACTTACCTTATAAGCAAACATAAAATGGTCATTTGCCGGGTTCGAGTATTCGGGCTGATAGATTGTTTCTACGGAAACTTTAACACCGTCTGTAATTGTGGTAGCCATTATTAACATTTCAATTATTCAAATATATGCTATCAAGTCAAAAATCAAGCCATTTGAATATAAATTTTTAAGTTTTTTATTTTTTACAATATCCCGACATCCTTTTTAATCAGATGTTAAACCCGATACTAAACATTTTCGGCTTCAACTGCGGCATAACGGGGGTCAAATGCTATTCCGTTCAATATTTCCGAAACCTCTTCCAGCGTACCGGCAGTAACCAGCTGCATGCGGTATTCTTTAAAATGCTCCATCCCCTTAAAGTAATTGGAATAGTGCCTCCGCATTTCAAAAATGCCCGTTTTAGGCCCCTTCCACTCTATTGATTTTTGGAGGTGGATACTACATGCGGCAATACGCTCGGCAATGGTGGGTTTATCCAGGTGCTCGCCGGTTTTAAAATAATGTTTGATCTCCCTGAAGATCCACGGATACCCTATCGCCGCCCTGCCGATCATCATCCCGTCGACACCAAATTCCATACGCCAGGCCGCCGCTTTTTCGGGCGAGTCAATATCCCCGTTTCCAAAAATTGGAATTTTTATCCGCGGGTTTTTCTTAATATCCCGAATCATCGACCAGTCGGCAACGCCCTTATACATCTGCGCCCGGGTGCGCCCGTGAATAGTGAGTGCTTTTATCCCCACATCCTGCAGGCGTTCGGCAACTTCATCTACATTTTTTGTATTATCATCCCAGCCCAGCCTGGTTTTTACCGTTACCGGCAAATGCGTTGCTTCCACCACAGCTTTGGTCATGGCCACCATTTTATCAATATCCTGTAATAAACTGGCGCCGGCGCCACGGCAGGCCACCTGCTTAACCGGGCAGCCATAGTTAATGTCCATCAGGTCGGGGTTGGCCAGGGTGGCTATTTCGGTAGCCTCCCGCATATGGTCAATATCGCTGCCAAAAATTTGTATGCCGATGGGGCGCTCATACTCAAATATATCCAGTTTTTGGCGGCTTTTGGCGGCATCGCGGATCAATCCTTCGGAGGAAATAAATTCGGTATACATCATATCCACCCCGTTTTGCTTGCACACAAAACGGAAAGGCGGATCACTCACGTCCTCCATTGGCGCCAGCAACAGCGGGAACTCCCCTAAATCAATATTTCCAATTTGTACCGACATACATTATCTTCGTTGCAAATTTACGTATTTTAAGCCGGATGATAAATACACCCTACAAACAACTGAAAAAAAGGCGAAAACCGATTGCATCCCGGCATGCAGTTATTGATTTTTGCGGGTATTTTTTTACTGGCGTTATTCATTTGCAATTTAATTGCCGCCGGCCTGGTGATTGCCCTCTATGGAATGAAAACATTGATGGCCATTGCTGAAATGAATGCTTCTACACCGCACCTTATAAGTGCTCTCTGGATACTTCAACTTGTGGGCACTACCTTCCCGATTATAGCCGCGCCGGTATTTTTTGCAAAGATTGTTGTGAACGACTCGGATGATTATATCAAACCGGGTTTTCGTTTTCACTGGGCGCTTTTACTGATGGTGTTTATTATCATGTTCATGTCGAACCCAACCATCGAGCTACTGTCAAACATCAACCAACAAATGAAACTCCCGCATTATTTAAAGGGGCTGGAAGATTGGATGAAAGACAGCGAGAACAGCGCTCAAAAAATTACCGAAGCTATGCTTCAAATGAAAACCGTTTGGGATATGGTGATGGACGTGCTGCTTATTGGCCTGGTAACCGCTATTGTGGAGGAATTTATGTTCCGCGGCGTAATACAAACCATATTTGTACGCTGGACAAAAAACGTGCATGTTGCTGTATGGATTACCGCTATACTCTTCAGCGCCTTCCATATGGAGTTTTACGGCTTTTTGCCGCGCTTGCTGCTTGGCGTTCTGTTTGGTTATTTTGTGGCATGGAGCGGCAGCATATGGCCGGCAGTATGGGCGCACTTTTTAAACAACGCCACAGATGTTGTTGTTACCTATCTTTATCAGCATAAGGTGATCAGTGAAAACCCCGACGACCAGCACCTTTTTAATTATATAAGCTATGCTTTCAGCGCTGCGCTTTTGGTAGTACTGATGCTGATCTATCGTAAAATTGCTTTAGTAAGAAAACCAATGCCGGACGACGATGGAGAAGAACTGGATTAAAATTTTCACTTCAGCAAATTATTACCAATCGGAAATGGTAAAACAGGCGCTTGCGGGGTATCATATTGAAAGCGTTATTATCAACAAACAGGATTCGTCTCACCGCACATTTGGTGAAATAGAAGTTTATATACACCAGGAGGATTTCAGCGACGCAATTGAAGTCATCATCCTTAACCAGGTTAATTTATGAAAACACGCGCTATTACAGGCTTTTTCTTTGTTATTGTTATGCTTGCCTCCGTGCTGCTGGGCCAGTTTGTATTTGTGACGTTTTACCTGGTGTTAAGCGCCTTTTGTTTGTACGAGTTTTATACCCTTGTAACCCAAAACACCGCAAAACCCGATATTGCTTTGGGCATTATCAATGGCATGATACTATTTACCGGCTTTGCGGTGCTGATATTTTCGGATAACATTACCCTTTTGCTCAGCTACAAAGCTTCGCATGCATTGTTGTTTTTGCTCCCGCTAACCTCGGCCCTGGTATTTATCAGGCAGTTGTTTAATAAGTCGGCATATCCGTTTAACAATATTGCTTATACCTACCTGGGCATTGTACTGGTTATTGTACCTTTTACTTTTTTCCACGCGCTGGCATTTGTTAAAGGCGCTTATGATTTTCATTTCCCGCTGGCATTTTTAATATTGCTTTGGGCAAACGATACCGGCGCCTACCTGGTGGGTATGAAATTTGGCCGTACCAAATTATTTGAGCGCCATTCACCCAAAAAAACATGGGAAGGTTTTATTGGCGGTATCATCATCAGCGCGGGGGTAGCGCTCATTATCGGGCATTTTTACCAGGAATTGCCATGGAACCAGTGGGTATCTATCGCCATCATCATCTCCTGTATCGGCACGCTTGGCGACCTGGTAGAATCGATGTTCAAACGCAGCATTAATGTAAAAGACAGCGGCGGCATCCTCCCAGGCCACGGCGGCCTGCTCGACCGTTTCGACGGCCTGTTCCTGGCGGCGCCCATTGTTTATATGTATTTATATTTTATTGCGGCGTAGGCTTTTGGTCCATGGTCGATGGACCATAGTCCATGGCAGAAACAGAAAAATAGCTCGTAGTCCGCTGACTGCCGCGTAGCGGCTACCCCTTTGTAGCACTAAATAATAAATTGAACATTGCCCCGTCAGGCGGCAACCCTTCGCGAATTGGGTAACCCCTGACGGGGCAATAATTGCTTTTGGTTTCTTTTGGCTACAAAGCGGTAGCCACTACGTGGCATAAATATTTTACACAATTCTATGATTTATCTGTTGTAGTAGTTGGAGCCAAATCAGCCCCTGTTAACCCAATTAAATTATTAATTTTGCAAAAAAGAATAAAGCAATGACCATCCATAAAGAAGGATATACCTCTATAGCGCTGTGCGTCCTGTTCATTTTTGTACTGAACGCCGTGATCCAGTTTTACTTCCCCGAAGCACATGTGGTAAAATGGATTGTTTATATCCTTTCTTTTGCGCTTTTTGTGATCATCCTTCAATTTTTCCGCAGCCCGATCTTCAAAGTAAGTACCGACGACAAAATGGTGCTTTGCCCTGCCGACGGGAAAGTGGTGGTGATAGAAGAAACTACTGAAACCGAATATTTAAAAGATAAAAGGATTCAGCTATCGGTATTTATGTCGCCGGTTAATGTGCATGTTAACCGTAACCCCATAGCGGGCGTGGTAAAGTATTTTAAATACAACCCGGGTAAATATTTGGTGGCCTGGCACCCAAAATCCTCTACCGAAAACGAACGTACCACCATCGTTATTGAAAACAGCGCCGGTGTGCCGGTTTTGTTCCGCCAGATTGCAGGCGCGCTTGCCCGCCGTATTGTTTGGTACGTAAAAGAAGGTGACAAGGTAGACCAGGGCCAGCAGTTTGGCTTTATCAAATTTGGCTCGAGGGTTGATGTTTTTTTACCGCTTGGCTCAACCATCAAGGTTGAACTTGGCGAGGTTGTAAAAGGCGGTCGTACCATATTAGCCGAACTCCCTGCAAAAACCGCACAGCCAAAAGCTTCTAAGAAAGAAGCTGCCGATGCTTTTGAAACCGTTGCCGCTGCAAGGCCGGTGAAGAATACGATTAAGAAGTAGGGGTGGTATCGCTTAATTAATAAGTTGCTTTTTTGAAGTGGCCGGTAAAATCCAGGTGTTTTGTAACATTCAGATTTGATGATTAGCGTTTAGATATGCCTGCATTTTTTATTCCTCAACAATAACAATCCTCCTAGTCGTCTCATTAAAGATCACCTCAGCAGTGCCTTTCTTTTTTTCAATGGTTTTCAGCAGCACGTGGTCGTTTCTGTCAATCACGTTATCGTCATCGATCTTGATATCGTAAAAATCTCCGTTTTTCACTTCAGCGAAGCCGTTTGCCTGGTCTTCAAAATAGGCTTGCACCTTTTTTTGCGCGTCCGAATCATAGCTTAATACCAAAACACTTCTCCCGCCGTTCACCGACCAGTTTACACCATTGATACCAATTTTTAAGCCCGGGCAATATAAATTTAACTTCTTTTGCCCTGCTGTAAAAAGCTGGCATCCTGATAAAATGATTATCAGCATTAAAAGGGAAGTTATACGGATAATCAGTTTTTTTGAAATATTCATTTTTTGATGGCTTAAAGTATTTTGAAGGTACAGAAATTTTTCAAAACACTTAGATTTACGCCAGTTTATAATAGAAATATTGAAAATCCGCCTCACGTGGTTTATCCTCGTCATTATCACCATCATCCTCGGCCTTTTGTCGCGGCACATAGGTGGCATCCCGTTATTTATCGGCGATATTTTATGGGCGACGATGATTTATTTTGGTTTCAGGTTTTTGTTTATTAAAAAATCAATCAAATTTATTGTGATTGCCAGCCTGCTGTTTTGCTATGCGATAGAGTTTAGCCAGCTTTACCAGGCGCCGTGGATCAACAATATCAGGCACACCGTTATCGGCGGTTTGATATTGGGCGAAGTGTTTCTTTGGGGTGATATGTTGAGTTATACGGTGGGCGTTGCGATTGGGGTTTTGGTAGAGCGATACATTATAAAACGATCTGAATAATAGGTAAGTAAATGATATGTAAAGACTTACGAAGTTTCCAAAACTTCGTAAGTCTGGATTTTTCATCAGTGTAATCATAAAAATCACTAAATCAGTGGTCAAAGAGACTCACCTGCCTGCCGTTCCTCGGCACAAACAGATCATAATTAAATGGCGGCATATCCCTGTCTGCTAAAAAACGGTTGCAGGCCATTTTAAACAATTGATGGATGGATTCGGCCACTTGCCCTTCGCCGCTCATCCGGCGGCCAAAATCGCTGTCGTTCAGGTTACCGTCATGGCAGGCTTTGATCATATTCAGCACTTTTTCGGCCCTGTCGGGAAAGGCTTTATAGATCCAGTCGCTAAAGAGTTCGCCTACGCTTCCATTCAGCCTTACTATAGTAAAACCGGCCGCCAGGGCGCCCCGGCCGGCAGCAGCCTTAATGATATTGGGGACCTCGTTGCTGTTCAAGCCCGGAATGATGGGCGCCGCCATCACCCTTACGGGTACGCCTTTTTCGGATAATTTTTCAATAACCGCCAGCCTTCCTGTGGCTGTAACGGTGCGGGGCTCCAGCTTTTGCCTCAACTGTTCGTTCAACGACGTCATGGAGATGTTTACGTGAACCAGGTTCATAGCAGCCAGCTCGGTAATAATATTCAGGTCGCGGAGGATCACATTGTTTTTGGTGATGATGCTTACCGGGTTGCGGTATTTTAAAAACAACTGTAAAAGGGAGCGCGTTATTTTGAGTTTCCGTTCAACAGGTTGGTAACAATCCGTATTACCCGAAAGCAGGATGCAAACGGGCTTGTAGTTTTTTTTATTGAAATAAGCCTCCAGTAATTCGGGGGCATTGGGTTTGGTGATGATTTTCCGCTCAAAGTCAAGACCTGCACTAAAACCATAATATTCGTGTGTGTTGCGGGCATAACAGTAGATACAACCATGTTCGCAGCCCTGGTAGGGGTTGATGGAATACATATGGCTCAGGTCGGGGCTGTTGGATTCGCTTACTATCTTTTTTGGCGTCTCTACATACAATTGCGTGGCCGTATTTTCAAGCATCGGCTCATCAAGGCCTTCAATATGCTCTAAAACATATTTGTTTTTTAAAAACTTGTTGTGTGTATTTACCTGTGCGCCGCGGCCTTTAAAAAACTCCGCATTCTCCTCATGTCCCATAAAGCAAATTTGCTAATTTATTTAGCAAATTACAAGTCTATCAGCTTGTTTTTTATGGCGTATAATACAAGCCCTACCCGGCTTTTAACATGCAGTTTTTCAAAAAGCTGATCGCGGTAGCCGTCAACGGTTCTTACGCTGACACGCATCTGATCGGCAATTTCTTTATAGGTGAGTTCGGTGGCCACTAATTTTAAAAATTCAACCTCCCTGGCATTTAGTTTATCAAAATCAACCGGGTTATTGATAGAATCTACCAGCAGCCGGGTAACAAATTCGGGGTAATAAACCTCGCCATGCGATACTTTTTGCAGGGCCTGTTCAAATTCAATTGGTTCCGAATCCTTAAGCAGGTATCCCCTTACACCAAGTTTTAGCATTGCCAGTACTTTTTCGGCATCATCAAACATAGAAAGTACGATGATTTGTATTTCGGGATGGGCGGTTTTAAGCCAGCGCGCCGTATTAATGCCGTTCATTCCCGGCATATTTATATCAAGCAGGATAATGTCGGGCCTAAAATCGGGCTTTATTTTACTGATCATTTCATCGCCGTTCGCAGCCTCAAAAATGACAGTGTAGCCTATAAAATTATTAATTAAAGATGCTATTCCGCTTCTGAAAAGCCGATGATCGTCAACCAATGCTATTTGAATGATCTTCATCAATGTATAACTGTTGTTGTAAAGGGTTTAGGCTAACTTTAATAATGCACCCCTTGCCGGGGTTACTGTTTATATTTGCAATTGCACCGATAAGTCCCGCCCTGTTCTCCATATTTCTTAAACCTGCTCCATCGCTTTTTCCAAACATTTCGCTTGAAAAACCCGCCCCGTCATCTTCGAGGGTCAAATTAAACAATTCGGGGTAATATTGCAAACCGATTTTAAAATGGGTTGCTCCTGAGTGCTTGAGCATGTTGTTAACGGCTTCCTGAAAAATCCGGAAAAGAACCAGTTCGCGCTGCTCACCTAAACTGCTGATTTCACCGTCGGTAGTAATTTCAGCCTTAACTATCCCGCTTTTATTGAGCCGGTTAACTTCCATTTCAATAGTTTTCAGCAGACCCAATTTGCTGATATGTTCGAAACTGAGACTCTTCGAAAGGTCCTTCAAATCATTAATTGCCTGGGCTATCAACTCCCTGCTCTCATTTATTTTTATTTGTTTTTGTTTTTCATCGGCATTGCCGATCATGGCCAGATCGAGTTTTACAAATGACAATACCTGGGTAATATTATCGTGAATTTCGCGGCTTACATGAGCAAGCGTTTGCTCCTGCATCTCAATCCTTGCTTTAAGCACCTCCTGGCGAAAGATAGATTGAAGATGCTCTTGTTCCTGTTTATTTTTTAATTGCCTGTTTCGGTATAAAACGATAAAATAAATGATAAAGCCTGCTATGCTTGCAAACAATGCAGCCGTTGACAATACTAATATTGGTATACTTCCGTCAGGCATAAGTTGTTATAATTTCCTTATTATCAGTAAAAAGTGAAACACCGATAAAAACATGAAATAAGTATAATGAGAAATACCAAAAGTAATACAATGAATAATCATTAATATGATGAGCAACATAATAATTTGCGAGGCCTAAATTTAAAAACATAGTTGTTGCATAAACCAATATGGCCGTATTGTACCAAAAAACACCTTGTTTAACAATATTAACTTTTAATGGGTACAACAACATTTGTTTAAATAACAACAACGAAAAGATGGCAAATAAAATTTGGGTAGGCAGATAGACGTTTGTGGGAAATACCCTGAAAAAAGGCTGCAGGAAAATAGCGTTAATGATAAAAAAAATAAATATTATTAAAACAGAAGCGAGGATGGCTTTTTTTATTTGCTTGTTTTTGAAAAGATAATAATAGACTAATGAATAAAAAATATATTCAGCTATGCACTCCATTTGAAGAATGGGAGCATTGCTTTTGTACCTGATGGAATAAACTTTTGCTGAAATATTAAATAAAAATACGATCAGAACGGAACATGTGAGCACTTTAAAAGGCAGGGTTAACTTTTTATAACGCATAGTACCAATACCCGAAACTATTAAGAGTAGCAGCCAATAGAAAAATTCAATAATTGCCATTTAAAAAGTGTTTAAAATCATTTGGTTTAAATTTATAATTATATAATGCAGTTAAAATAAAAACAATAAAATGCCCTTTCAAAAGAAAGGGCATTTTGCTGATGTTATACTAAAATGATAAGGTTCTTTTTAAAGGCTTATATAGCTGCCAAAACAAATAAATAGTGTAAAACTATCCTATATTAGTACACCATGGCGGGCAAGGGGGCGGGCCACCACAAATATCGCCTGTATTTATATAAGGTGTTGGCGCATTTAATTCAGTGTTAAGCTCGGCCCCGCTATAAAGCAAGGTGAAGTAATTACCCGCCTGACCCACAAAATCGGGATGTTTTGCAAAATTGATGCTGACGCCCACAACGTTCGGATTGGTAAGCAGGGCCTCCAGACTCTCCCTGTCGATAAAAAAGCCATTAAGTAATTGACCGCCCGGCGTTAGTAAGCCCGGACCATCATTAGATGCATTTTGTTGCTGGTACTCCTTTATCAGGCTCTTAGCTGACGCAGGATCAATGATTGTTGCCATAGTTAATTTGATTAGGGATTAAGTGAATTAATTATCCAATAATACAATTTTCTCAAACGAATTGTACCCCGTGTTTTCACGGTATTTTATACCGTGAAAACACAATTTTTAATACAGGATGTTACATAACCATGCGGCATTTTTTACAAAAATTATTAAATAAACCTGTTATCGGGCTTGCAAATAAGCTTTCATCGCGACCGGATAGAAAGAGGGTGGATATCGCGCTCAGCGGCCTCTACAAACAAATTAGTGGCGAAATCGATAAAAAGGGATTGATTTTACCTTTTGACACCGATACAGATAAATTCATCATTTTTTCAGATCAGCATAAAGGTGCCCGGGATGGCGCCGATGTTTTTGCACTCGCTGAAAAAAACTACCTGGCTGCTTTGGGGTATTATTTTAACGAACGCTTTTTTTATATTAACCTGGGAGATAGCGAAGAGCTTTGGGAGAATCTTTTTATTACAGTAAAAAGGCACAATAAAGCAACTTTCGAGGCTGAAAAGAAATTTTTACAACGTCGTAAGTTCATCAAGATATTTGGCAACCACGACTTGTATTGGGATAACGATCCCCTGGCTCCTTTCAACCTAAGGAAAATTTACGATCAGAACGTGAAAATATACGAAGGTATGATCCTGAAAACAACGGTTAACGAGAAGCCGTTTGAAATTTTTTTGACCCACGGTCACCAGGGCGATTTGCAAAGTGATGGAAATTGGTTCAGCAAATGGTTTGTTTCGGATATTTGGGGCCCATTTCAGTCCTATTTAAGAATAAACCCTAATACGCCGGCTAACAATGATCAATTAAAAACTTTACACAACCAAATGATGTACCAATGGAGCTCGAAACATCAAAACGTACTGCTGATAACGGGGCATACACATCAACCGGTTTTTAAATCGTTAACGCACCTTGAGGCATTATATGAAAAACTGGAAAATGCCAAAAAGGTAAAGGACCAACAAACTATCGATCAGATAAAAAAACAAATAACAAAAAGGGAAAATAGCGATAACAAAATGCCGGATTTTAAAGGCTACCTGGATACTTATTTTAACAGTGGCTGCTGCTGTTTTGACGACGGCGATATAACAGGCATTGAAATTGCCGACGGTTGCATCCGGCTTGTAAAATGGGTATACGGGCCTCAAAAGGAAAGCGTCCGCGAGGTTCTGGAGGAGAGCAAACTGGCTGATCTGAAGTTAAATTAACAGTGTATTGGCCCGGTAATGGAAAATAGTCCTTTTCACAGATATATAAAGTGCATTTTTTTCGGACCGGAAGCTTATCCGTCTAAAAGGAAAACAAATAATTCCCGCGGGCCGTGGGCGCCCAAAACGAGGGTTTTTTCTATATCGGCTGTGCGGCTGGGGCCAGTAACCGTAGTTATCATAGATGGTAAGTTATTGCCGTATTTGTTTTTGATCAGCTTAAAACCATCCTTAAGGTCTAACACCAGCTGCGAGGTATAGGCCAACACAATATGAACCGGCGGATAAATACTTAAGCGGCGGCCAGCCATTCCTGAATTTGATAGTATTATACTGCCGTTACGTGCCACCAGGGTTTCGCAAAGCGTAAACCCTACTTCGGCCTGCTCAAAGTCTTTATCTGTTTCAAAAAAGGGATATTCAAACCGGGTTAAAACCTCCTGGAGTTCGGGTTCCCAGCAATATATTTTGTGCCAGTTGCGCTCTTCGGCCAGTTCAAGCAGGTTTTCAATAAATTGCACTTCATCCTCGCAAAAAACAAACTGGCCGGATACTGCTGTAAATTGTTCAGCAAAAAGCACCTCAAGGATCTCTTCATTCTGAGGGTAAAGGGGCAGGTCTTCCAGGTTGGGGTACGGATTCTCTCTTTTTTCAAGAAGCGCCTTCCGGATCTTCTTCAAAAGCTTTTCTTTCGATGTGGTGATGTCCCTCATATTGATGAGTAGTGAGTGGTGAGTGGTGAGTAGCAGTATATATCAGCACAAACTACTCACCATTCACTACTCACTAATTTATTCTTTATCCGCGCTCTTTTCGGCAGGGGTGGTTTCTAAACTGCCGGTGTTTTCGCCAACCGCTTCGGGCACCAGGCCTGGTATCGGCTCAGCCACTGCGTCGGGGCCGTTTACAAATTTATCATAAGCGGTACGGTGTTCAAACGGACGTTTTCCCAAAATCTCTTCCAGGTCCGACTGAAACAACACTTCTTTTTCCAATAATTTCATGGCCACATTTTCAAGGCCCTCGCGGTGTGCGTTTATCAGCTCTTTTGTTTTCTGGTAAACTACGTCCACTAAATTGCGAACCTCTGCATCAATCAGTTCAGCGGTTGTATCTGAATATGGCTTATTAAACTGGTGTTCGCCCTGCGGGTCATAAAAGGATACATTACCCACTTTATCGTTCATGCCGTAAATTTTTACCATACCGTATGCCAGGCGGGTGATCCGCTCCAGGTCGCTCAAAGCGCCGGTAGTAATTTTTCCGAAGACGATATCTTCGGCAACACGGCCACCCATTGACAGGATCATATCATCTATCAGCTCATCCTTGGCAACTAAAAATCTTTCGTTAGGCAAATACTGGGCATACCCTAATGCTGCAACGCCGCGCGGCACGATAGATACTTTCACCAACGGATCGGTATGTTCCAAAAACCATCCGGCGATAGCATGGCCTGCTTCATGATAGGCAACGATACGTTTTTCTTCGGGCGAAATCAGGGTGTTCTTTTTCTCCAGACCGCCGATCACACGATCAATAGCATCCTGAAAATCCTTCATATCAACCTCTTCCTTGTTCTTACGGGCAGCTATCAAAGCAGCTTCGTTACAAACGTTGGCAATTTCGGCGCCGGCAAAACCCGGTGTTTGTGCCGATAATTTTTTTGGATCGACACCTTCTGCAAGCTTGATCGGCTTTAAGTGAACTTTGAATATCTGCTCACGGCCTATCAGGTCGGGTTTATCGATAGATACCTGCCTGTCAAAACGGCCCGGGCGCAATAGCGCTGTATCAAGTACATCGGGACGGTTGGTAGCGGCCAGGATAATAATGCCCGAATCGGTTCCGAAACCGTCCATTTCAACCAGCAACTGGTTCAGGGTGTTTTCGCGTTCATCATTACCGCCTACAATATTATTTTTACCACGTGCACGACCGATGGCGTCAATTTCATCTATAAATATGATACAAGGAGCCTTATCCTTAGCCTGGCGGAACAAATCGCGGACACGCGACGCGCCCACACCAACAAACATTTCCACAAAGTCCGATCCTGATAAGGAGAAAAAAGGCACATGGGCTTCACCTGCTACGGCTTTTGCCAACAAGGTTTTACCTGTACCGGGTGCGCCAATTAATAGCGCTCCTTTTGGTATTTTACCACCCAGGTTGGTGTATTTTTTTGGATTTTTAAGAAAATCCACAATTTCCATTACTTCCTGTTTAGCTTCTTCAAGACCAGCCACATCATTAAATGTTACCGATACCTGTGCTTCTTTATCAAAAAGGGTAGCTTTGGATTTGCCGATGTTAAAAATCTGCCCGCCCGGGCCACCGCCTGCCCCGCCTGACATGCGGCGCATAATGAACAGCCATACTGCTACAAGCAACACTGCCATTATAATGCACTGCACAAACCAGTTTGATAAAAGGCTCTCATGTGGCTGATCCAAAGAAACCGATATTTTTTGCGCTTCGGGCACGCCGGCCTGGGCATCATTAATATCTTTTTTTAATCCATCATAAGTGCCGGCATTAAAAATGTATTGTGGTGACGATTCCTCATCGTTGCTAAAACTCAAATTATCTTTCTCTTTCTTGGCGTCAGCGTATTCAGGCTTATTTAAACTCGCTTTCTTTAAAAACACTTCGGCAATTGTCATATTACCGCTAGCGTAAGCGGTTACATGGTCGACATCCTGGTTTTTCAGCATTTGTTCTGAAAAGCGCTTAAAAGGGATGGGTTTATATGTATTACCGTTCAACAAAGTAGCAACTCCAAGTAAAACCACCACAATTATTACATAAAACCACATAATATTGGGTTTTGGCGGTTTCGGCGTGATTTTTTTATTAGGTATTTTCCGTATGGGTTTTGGTTTTTCCAATTTATTATCTTTCATTTCTTTACAAGCTCAAACTTACAATCTTTAAATTAACATTTGTATGGTTGTGAAAATTGACGCATGTTAAACATATTTGTTACGCCCTAAGCGCTTTTATACATTTTAATTTCTGCGTCGCCCCACAAGTCTTCCATACCATAATATTCACGCTTATCTGTTCTGAAAACGTGAACAACAACATCTACATAATCCAGCAGTATCCATTCGCCAAACTGCAGGCCTTCCTTTTTATAGGGTTCCTGCTGGGTGGCCTTAAAAATTTCTTCTTCAACACTATTTGCTATAGCTTTTACTTGCGTGGCAGATTCGGCATGACACACCACAAAGTAGTCAGCAACCGAACTAAATATATTACGAAGGTCTAACCTGATAATATCATTTCCCTTTTTTTCCTGAATACCATGTATGGCTAACTCGGAAATATAAGCAGATTCACTTAACGCTTTGTTTTTTACCATCAAAAAGAATTAGTTTTGAACGATTGTGGTTTCTAATTTATTATACTTTGCAAAATAACATAATTTCGGGGTTATTTGTTGGACAAAATTTTGTTCTTCTAAAAGAAGTTGATTCTACCAATAATTTCCTCAAGGAATTAGTGTCAAATTCCAAGCCAGTGATCGAAGGTACGGTCATTATGGCAGAAAATCAATATGCAGGCAGAGGGCAGCAACAAAATGGCTGGTTTGCCGAACCTGGTAAAAACTTGACGTTCAGTATTCTTTTAAAGCCCCATTTTTTGGCTGTTACTGAGCAATTTGACCTTGTAAGAGCGGTTAGCATGGGTGTTTTTGATGCTTTGGAGCCATTATTGGGTGCCGACCTAAAAATAAAATGGCCCAATGATATTTATTACCAGGACCGCAAATTGGGCGGAATGTTAATTGAAAATATGATACAGGGCGGACAAATAAAAAACGCCATAATTGGCATAGGGCTGAACATTAACCAGGAAAATTTTGCGCCGGGCCTGGCAAACCCGGTTTCGGTAAAGCAAATCTTACAAAAAGATTATGATTTACGGCGTATATTATCGGACATTTGCAGGCATATTGAAGCCTGGTATTTAAAGCTTAAGGCCGGAAAAATTGCGGATGTAAGGAATTCTTATTTATCGCGACTATACTGGTTAAACGAGGAAAAAACATTCAGGATAAAAAACGAACTCATAACCGGAACGATAATAAATGTGTGTTACAACGGGTTATTAGTGGTGCAAAATAATATCGGAGAAGAATTAGAGTTTAGTTTGAAAGAAATTGAATTCGTTCATTAGTTCATCTGTTCATTGGTGAATGGCTGTTAAATAATGTTAAAAGGATGCCCGGATATGTTATTTGCCAGGCAAGTTCAGAATCGCAACAGAAACTGAAAATACTTTTACCAGCAAACGTAATGCAATTTGTAAAGGATAGAAAAATTAAAAATAGTTAAAAATAGAAATGAAGAAAGTATTATTAGCGGCAATCATATTATTTATGAGCGCCGGGGCATTTGCCCAGATTGAAGCGCCTGTTAAATGGTCGTACGCGGCAAAAAAAATCAGCAGTACCGAAGCCGTTGTATTTTTAAGGGCAACTATACAGGATGGCTGGCATATTTATTCGCAAACTGTAAAAGACGGTGGCCCGATAAAAACTTCGTTTACTTTTTCCCCATCTAAGGAATATAGCCTGGTTGGCGAAACAACTGAACCAACCCCGGTAACCAAATATGAAACTTCATTCAGCATGAATGTAAGTTATTTTGAAAAGTCCGTTACTTTTCAGCAAAAAATCAAACTAAAATCTGCCAATGCTTCCGTTGTTAAAGGGAAGCTGGAGTATATGACCTGCAACGATAAAAAATGCCTTCCACCAGACGATATTGATTTCTCTATCCCCTTAGGTAAATAAGCGCCTGTAAGCAATGAGATATTTCATCAATCGCAATTATATAAGGGCAGCTTTTACCCTGCTGGTTTTATTTGCAGTTTTAATTTCGGGCACAACACCCGCCAATGCTTTTCAGGGTAAAAAGACCGATACCGTTTCAACAAGCGACGTTCAGTTTACTACTATTCCAACTGCTGCTGATAGTTTAGCCGCTAAAAAGAAGCAAGCTGACACTGTAAAAAAATCGAACAGCACGGTAAAAAATACTACTACTGCAAATGATAAGCCCAAAACACTTTGGGAGATTTTTATTGCGGGTTTTTTGGGTGGTTTTGCTGCTTTCCTGCTGCCATGTGTTTATCCAATGTTGCCGCTAACGGTCAGCTTTTTCACAAAAAAAGGCGGTACCCGGGCCAAAGCCATATCCCAGTCACTCCTGTATGGCTTGTCCATTATATTTATTTATGTTGTTTTTGGCTTAATTATAACAATAGCCTTTGGGCCGGCGGCATTAAACGGATTGGCCACCAACGGAATATTTAATTTTTGCTTCTTTTTATTGCTGGTTGTTTTTGGGATATCTTTCCTGGGCGCTTTTGAAATTACCCTCCCCAGCTCATTTGCAAATAAACTTGATGCCAATTCTGACAGGGGCGGCCTTGTAGGTATATTTTTTATGGCTTCAACGCTGGTGGTGGTTTCCTTCTCCTGTACAGGGCCCGCGATTGGTTTTGTGCTGGTAGATGCTGTCAGCAAAGGCGAAAGACTCGCACCGGCGGTCGTGATGCTGGGCTTCTCATTAGCTATTGCATTGCCGTTTACCTTATTTGCTATGTTCCCGTCGTTATTAAAGAGCATACCGAAGTCGGGCGGCTGGCTAAACAGCGTTAAAGTGATCCTTGGCTTTATTGAAATAGCTTTTGCTTTAAAATTCCTGTCAAATGTCGACCTGGCGTATCACTGGAACTGGTTCGACCGCGAAATATTCTTGTCCTTGTGGATTGCTATCGGCATCTTAATGGCATTATACCTGATAGGGAAGATCAAATTTGCTCATGACAGCGAGGTATCATACCTGTCTGTGCCGCGAACATTTATATCAATTATTGTGTTTGCTTTTGTAATTTATATGATCCCCGGCTTATGGGGTGCACCCTTAAAATCGATCAGCGCCCTTTTGCCACCGCTGAGCACACAGGATTTCGATCTTTCGGGCGGGGTTGGGGCTGCCAGTTCGCCGGCAACAAACCTGTCATCCATAAAAACCAAAAAATATGAAGATATTTTCAAGCGTTTGCCGAAAGTAAAAGGTATTGACGATTGGTACGATTATGACCAGGCCGTTGAGGTTTCAAAACAGCTGCACAGACCAATAATGATTGATTTTACCGGATGGAATTGTGTGAATTGCCGCAAAATGGAATCGACTGTGTTGCCAAATCCGGAAGTTTTAAAAAGACTGCAAAATGATTTTGTAGTTCTTCAACTGGTAATTGACGACAAAACCGAGTTGCCGGAGTCAGATCAAACCAAATCAAGTTATGATGGTAAAGCGATAACCACTTTAGGGGCTAAATGGATTAATCTGGAAATAACAAAGTACAATTCAAACGCGCAGCCCTTTTACGTAATTATTAACGAAAAAGGCGAGGCCCTTGTACCCCCCCAGGGCTCAAGCGATATTGCCGATTTTATTAAATACCTGGATAGCGGCATAGCGGCATATAAAAAACAATAGCGCCATTGTTTCATTGTTTCATAGCGATGGGTTTGAAACCCATCGCTATAAAACAATGCGGAAAAAGTGTTTTTTACCTTTTTTAAGTTAAGCGCCTTTGAGCTACCCCCACAACAATTCTTCCGGAGGCATTACCGAAATAAATCGCTTTCCATATAGCGATGGGTTTCAAACCCATCGCTATAAATAAAACCCATCGCTATGATTAAAAACCATCATTTCAAACTTTGCTTTATTTCCTTCAGCTCCTCGCTAAAAGATTTGCTTTGGTGATGTTTCTCCTGGTTATAAATATAACTGCGTACTCTCTTCAACTGGTCTGGACTAACACTAAATGCTGCAAATCCGTCCTGCCAGGTAACATACTTGTCGGGGATTTCTTTAAAATACTCCCATGAATTTCCCTTAATGGTTTTAACAACGTCCGCAACCGATTGATCGGTACGAAGTCTTACTAATAAATGAACATGATCTTCTACCCCGTTTATACAATCCAGGTAAATTTCATAGTCATTTGCGATATCATTAATTACAGCATAAACTTCAGCTTTTAGCAAAGGCGAGAGTATCGGCTCACGGTTTTTTGTCGACCAGATAAGGTGTACCCCCATATTGACGAATAACTTTGGGGCATAGTGGTAAAATTTAAGTTGAAAATCAAATATAATTATATCTCAATAAATTTAGGGGCTAAATAAAATATAGCGATGGGTTTGAAACCCATCGCTATACTATACATAAACTAATCGCTCCCTCTACAAAATCTTTTTTGCTTTCCGACTTTCCGGACTTTCCCGACTTTCGGACTCCCCCACAAAAACCTATCTTTGCCCCACTATGTCTGATAAAAAAGTTAGAGTACGTTTTGCGCCAAGCCCTACAGGTGGTTTGCACCTGGGTGGCGTGCGTACGGTATTGTTCAATTATCTTTTCGCCAAACAACACCATGGCGATTTTGTGTTGAGGATTGAAGATACCGACCAGAACCGTTACGTTGAGGGCGCCGAAGATTATATTTTAGATTGTTTGAAATGGTGCGGCTTAACCCCTGATGAAAGCCCGGTGGCGGGTGGCCCATATGCCCCTTACCGCCAGAGCGAACGCAAAGCCATTTACCGCGAATACGCCGAAAAACTGGTGCGCCAGGGCCATGCCTATTACGCTTTTGATACACCCGAAGAACTGGACAAAAACCGCAAGGAGATCCCTAACTTTCAATACGGGCAGGTTTATAGGGATGGTTTGCGCAACTCGCTGTCGTTAACCGAACATGAGGTTGATGAACTGCTGGATGTCCATACCCCGCATGTCATCCGCATAAAAATGCCGGCTGATGAAAGGGTAAGCTTTACCGATATGATTCGCGGGCAGGTAAGTTTTGAGACCAACCAGGTTGATGACAAAGTTTTATTAAAAGCCGACGGGATGCCTACCTACCATTTAGCTGTGGTGGTAGACGATTACCTGATGAAAATAACCCACGCTTTTCGCGGGGAAGAATGGCTGCCATCCGCACCGGTGCATTTATTGCTTTGGGAATATTTGGGATGGAAGGCCGATATGCCGCAATGGGCGCATTTGCCGCTGATTTTAAAACCCGATGGCCATGGCAAATTAAGCAAGCGCGACGGTGCGCGCCTGGGTTTCCCGGTGTATGCTATGAATTGGTTTGATGCCAAAACCGGCGAATTAACCCCCGGTTTCCGCGAACTGGGCTTTTTGCCCGAAGCTTTTATAAACCTGCTGGCTACCCTGGGATGGAACGATGGCACCGACCAGGAGCTGTTTTCATTGGATGAACTGGTGGAGAAATTCTCTATCGACCGGGTTAGCAAAGCCGGTGCAAAATTTGATTTCGAAAAAGCCAAGTGGTTCAACGCGGAATGGGTGAAGAAGTCTGAAGCCTTGAGTCTTGAGTCTGAAGTCAAAAAGCTTTTGGGGGATAAGGGTGTTGTGGTTTCGGATGATGCCTATTTGCTGAAGGTGATTGATAAAATAAAGGATCGGGTGGTTTTACTGCCTGATTTTTACCAACAGTCGGCATACTTTTTTGAGGAGCCTAAGGAATACGATATTAACGCTGTTAAACCTAAATGGACGGATGCCAAAACGGAGTTTTTTAACGCGTTTATTGATCTTATAAAATCAACTGAAGCATGGGATGAGACCAGTTTGGAAGCTGCCTTTAAAGCCCTTGCCGAAGAAAAAGCCATTAAAGCCGGCGAGTTAATGCTGCCTTTCCGCGTGATGCTGGTGGGCGGTAAATTCGGGCCGCATGTGTTTGATATTGCGGTATTGCTGGGTAAAGAAGAAACGATTAACAGGATTGAAAAGGCGCTGGAGGTGTTTGGTCATTAGTCATTTGCTGCGCGGCATTGGTCATTAGTCATTGGTCATTTGCTGCGCGGCATTGGTCATTGGGTCATTGATAGGTGGGCGGGGTAATTAAGAAACTTACGTCCAACCAAACCAAAAAACACGTCATGCTGTCCGCTGGTGCATGTGGCGCGTTATTAGCCAATTTTTTTTAGCGTTGGTCGGGATTTGCCTTGCAATGTCTTTGGTTTAGGGTGCAGCCCCAAACCAAATAGTCTGAGGCTGCGGTAGTTTCTGTTGTACCGTGAATATGAATTTATAACGGGTTTGGAAACAATATTTTTTTAGGTTTTTTATGCCGGGTCTATCCCGCTGAGGCTTTTGTTATTGTTGTGCAGATACAATCAAAAGGCTTCGTGGTTCGAAGTTGGAACACCCCGAACCACTAATTTAAGCCCTACCTTAATTAACTCTCATGTTTGTATCTTCAAGCATCAGTGAGAGGCCTTCCTTACCTTTTTCCCTGCGTTGGTTTCGGGTAAGTCAGGCCTATTATTCACTGATCTAAATATTGACACCCGAAAGTATCGTCTTTCATAACCATTGTTCCATGGTTTCGACACAAAACGGGAAAACATAGACAGAATGTGAATTACATCGGACGAGTTTTTGAGGAATGTCATTAGTCATTGGTCATTGGTAGGTGGGCTTTTTAAAATTAATGTTTACTTTTAACAAATCAATTAACCTTGCATACCATGAAAAAAAAGATCCTGATAACTGTTGCTTTGCTCCTTTGCTTTGGTGCGGTATTCGCCTGGTTTGCCGGCATAGATGGCAAATGGAATGCTATGCTGAAAGGGCCGGATGGCAATGAATTCCCGATAAGTTATACTTTTAAAACCAGTGACACCACGCTCACGGGTACGGTGACCTCGTCGATCGGCACTTTCGATATTTCGGATGGTAAGGTGAAAGGCGACAGCTTATGGTTCACTGCGCACATCAATACAATGAAAATTAAAAACAAAGGCAGGTATTACTCAGATGGCGACTCCATAAGCCTGCGGGTGGGTATGCGATCGACGCATACTACATTGAAACGCGCCATCGAAAAATAAAGCCTTTCGTCCGGTGAGTGGTGAATAGTGAGTGGTCATTGGGTCATTAGGTTGGTGAGTCTCCCGTTTTGTCAATTTCGAGCCTGAGCGAGAAATCTATACACGCGCTTATCCGCCAGGCATGCTGGAATGGCGCGTGTATAGATTTCGATCCGCCCGTGGCGGATCGAAATCACAACGGTGTGGGCTTGGTGATAGGGAAAATATGCAGATCGGGTACGCCACTTCTTTTGGCCTGTTCTATTTAGCATTCTCCTTATACGTTTTTAATGTATCTGTTAAAAACGAGTATAACTCATCATAATCGCATTTTAAAAAATTGGTATTTATCACTGCGGGGCTGCCATAAGTCCTGTCGTTATCTGCTGCTGTCCTTCGTTTAAATATATTCGATTGATTTTGGATAAACTCCCCGGGGGTTTTCACATGCACTACAATACGCATTGGATAATCCCCTTCTTCTTTGTTGATCTTGGTTATATTATTCCAGTTTATAAATCCGCACGCCCCCAAAGATGTATTATTAATAATGCCATCCATGTTAATGGTTAAACCAGATTTCATCACAAAAAGCCGGTAAAACATAATTGCTGTAAGCGGACCGCAAATAATTATACAAAAAAGTCCAATGTCAAATATTGTCTGAGGAGTACCGTCAATATAAACTCTGGTTACTTGTACACCATCACTGCCGCTTGCAAACGTGGAAGGACTTACTACAAACCAAATGCCCAACAGGAAGATACCGAATATCGCAAATGAATATCCACTAAGGCCATATTTATTTAACGGTATATCTACATGATCTGCATCTGTACTAAAGTCAACCTTCATTTCTTTTCATTTTGATTTTGTAAGTTTAGGAAAATTAAATTGAATGTGGGATGGGATTTTAAAACGATTCGTTATTGGGGCTCCCTTTTTGTCATTTTCGACGAGCCCGACTGCCGGCAGGCAGGGAACGAGGAGAAACTATCTCTTGAGCGGGATGAGCCTGGGTTGTGCGAGCGAAAAATCTTATACGCTTTGCGTCCGACTATGCAGGCGGTAATATCAGGTGTTTAAGATTTCTCACTATCGTTCGAAATTGACAATGGTTGTTGTTGTGGGGGCATAAATCATCTCCGCTTAGCTATTTGCTTATCGCTACGATGTTGCTAAAGCTGCATGGTGTGCAAACTGCTTTGCCGTTTAAGGTGATGGCACTTACCGCTGACGTAGAATAACATTTTCCCCAGGTAACCGAAACATCCATGTGAATGGTATCGCAAGCAGCGCGGCCAGCTTTAAAATATAGGTTTGTGTTTCATTGCCTATAATCATCACATATCTTTTGTCTTTTTGTGTGCTATCCACCCAAAGGTTAACGTTGCTGCCCGTTACCGAGCTGGTTACTGTTAAATCGCTAAGTTTATAGGGTGATGTGGGCGATAAAAACAGGTCGGCGCCGATTGTTTTGGAAACGATGCGCACACTGGCCAATAGGATTTGAAGCGCCATCGGTACCACCAGGCACTGGGAGCGTACTTTCATTGTCCGGCACGGATATAATAAATGCATATCCACACTAAGTGCATTCATCGACACAAAACCCTCACTGGTCGATTTTAGGCTTATTCAGGTTTATTGCGCTGTAATTTGGTGTAGCCCGCTTCGTTAGATAATTAGTTTAATAAAAACAACGTTAGAGAAACAACGTTAGCCATCAGTATAAATCCATCAATAAGTACTGGTGTCAACCATGTTTAATTTTTAACCAACTGTATGATTTATGAAAGCTTTAAAAACAGTGTCGCTTACGCTTTTATTTGCGCTTAGTCTTAATGTGGTATGCGCACAAATGGTACGCAACCGCGCCATCCATTTTAAAAGGCACCGGGTTACCCATCACCATCACAAAAAATAATAATTTTTTAAACCGCCTGCGCAGGCTACCCGCCCGGTACAAATGGCGCCTGCGTATTTAATAACAAGTCGGATTTGCTAATCCGGCAGGCTAAAAAAACACAATGGTGCCAATAATGCTATTATCTATAAACGAATGATCGAAATTTCCCCTAATGAAAACACATAAACCCTATTCCCTGGTTGCTTTAGCCACCTGTTTATTATTTGCCCATTCTTCCTGTAAGAAGGACAAAGCGACAACTACATCAACAACAACCACCAGCACCAGCACAACAGCCACCCCAACATCATTGGGGCTGTACGAGACAGACTCATCGATTTATAAACTGCTTTTTATAGCGGTGCCCAAAATTGGTACGCAAACGGTAAACCAATACCTGATATTCGACACCGGATCGGGCGGAATGGTGATTGATGCGCATGAAATATTGCCCGCTTCGATGATCACCAGCTCCGGGTTTAATTTTACGGGCGACTCAACAGTGGTGGATGGCATTACTATTACCAACCAGACCGAAACCATTGAGTATGGGGCCGATGCCAGCACCACGGAAAAAGTGTACGGCAACCTGGCTTATGCTTCGGTAACTGTTGGCGACCATGGCAGCACAATCACCGTGAAGCGGCTGCCTTTCTTTTTATATTATAAAGGGGTGGACAATAAAGGTAACGCGGAAAGTACGGGGACGTTTGATATTTTCGGCGTTAATTCGGAGTACGACGTTACTTTCGCCAATGGCGGGTATATTACCAGCCCGTTTAGTTATTTTGACCCCGGCACGGGGCTTACGAAAGGGTTTAAGATGGCAGCTTTGGGTACCAGTAATTTTTCGCTGGCAGGCACTTATGTACCTGATGTGCTTACACTCGGGCTCACTTCCACCGATGTTGGTTCTTCTTCAGGTTTTACAATGCACGCCCTTACCGCCGTTGACAATTATGGCTACGCGGTGGTGATACCGTGCGGATTTACCTATGGCAGCAAGTCGGTGTCGTCGGCTTATACCATATTTGATACCGGCACCGAACCCTATACGTACCTGGAGGACCCAACTGCGGCAAAAGACACAGCGCAGCTGGCATCGGGCACCGCAGTATACCTTACCACCACCAACAGCTTTAATTACGATTATACCGTCAGCAACAGCGAGAATTTAACTTATGTAGAAAGCACAAAATATTCGGGAACTGATGTTTCGATTATCAGCCTGGAGTATTTTTTGAACAACGAATACTTGCTTGATTTTACCAACCACAAGCTGGGGTTGAAAAATAATTAAGTCATTGGGTCATTGGGTCATCGGGTCATTGGGTCATCGGGTCATCGGGTCATCGGGTCATTGGGTCATTAGGTCATTAGGAAGGATAATTAATAAGCAATAATACTTCCAAATCAAAAAATATGTCATGCCGTCCGCCCATTGGCGGATCGGCACCCCACGGATAGGTAGCCGACGGACAGGTAGCCCGTAGTCAGGTGTGCCACCAAACGGGCGGCTCAGCGTGTGGGGTGCTGATCCGCCAATGGGCGGACAGCATGACATGTGGGAGAGAGAGGGAGTAGGCAATGAGGCGTTTTGCACCTCCGCTTAGCTATTTGCTTATCGTTACGATGTTATTAAAACTGCATGGTGCGCAAACTGCTTTGCCGTTTGAGGTGATGGCACTTACCGCCGACGTGGAATAACATCTTCCCCGGGTAACAGAAATATCCATGTGAATGGTATCGGCAGGCAGCGCGGCCAGCTTTAAAATAAAGGTTTGCGTTTCATTGCCTTCAATCACCACAAACCTTTTGTCTTTTTGTGCGCTATCCACCCATAGGTTAACGTTGCTGCCCGTTACCGAACTGGTTACCGATAGATCGCTGAGTTTATAGGGGGATGTGGGCGATAAAAACAGGTCGGCGCCGGTTGTTTTGGAAACGATGCGCACATTGGCTGAGAGTATTTGAAGCGGCAACGGCAGCACCAGGCACTGGGTGTCGTTATTTTTTTTGCAGGCGCTCCAGCCGCTACAGGCTAATAGCAATAGTAAAAGGTGTTTGGTCTTCATAGTGCTTATTTATTTAAAAGATCCCTGCTGTTTTGGTGCATGGGCTGCAGGTAGGGATACGAAGAGCAAGCTGTAAATGTAACATGTCGTGCAAAGTAAACATGGTTGATGCCAGGCAGCGGGGCGCGTATGCAGTGCGTCACTTGGCCTGCGCTGCATACGCGCCAAAGTGGAGAATTAGGGTGTTTTCACGGGTTGTTTTGTATCATTCAATGAATTAACTTTATACTCCTATCTTTGTTTGATGTATTGATAAGTTATGTTTAAAGTTTAATAGCTAAAATAGAAGAGTATTTGAATTACATTTGTTAAATGACAAAGAATTATAATAAACTTAAAGTAACCTAACACAACCAATTGCAAAAGACCCTTTTGAGATGGGCGGGAAGCAAGAAAAAGCTATTGCCGCATCTAATTAAATATTATTCTAATAGTTACAATAGATATTTGGAACCATTTGTTGGTTCAGGGCAATTGTTTTTCAATCTCCCAATGGAAAATGCTATATTAAGTGATATCAATACAGATTTGATCAAAATGTACAATACATTGAAATACAATCATACAGATGTGTATTACTACTTGTCAAATTTTCCAAAAGGTAAAGAGCAATATTATAAATTGAGAAAAGAGGGCTTTTCCGGCAGCGATAATGTTCTGAATGCTGCTATGTTTATTTATTTAAACACCCACTGTTTTAATGGACTTTATCGCACAAATCTTTCAGGTAAATTTAATGTTCCATACTCCGAAAGCGGTGGAAAATTGATTGATCTATCAGAACTTGAAATACTTGTTAATTACCTCCATAAAGGGAACTTCATTACAGGCGATTTTGAAAAAGTAATCAATGAAAATTGCAGGGAAAATGATTTCATTTATTTAGACCCTCCCTACGCGGTAAAGAATAAACGAATATTTAACCAATATAGCCCCGATACGTTTGGGCTAAATGACTTGAATAGGTTAAGGAAGATTATTCAAGAAATCGATTATCGCGGGGCCAAATTTGTTTTGAGCTATGCATCATGTGATGAGGCAACGTTTCTAAGTGAGGGGTGGTTTTGTGAAAATGTGTCCACTATTAGAAATATATCTGGATTTGCTAAACATCGGAAGTTGGAAACAGAAGTTTTGATTAGCAATATATGTCTGTAATAAAAATAGCCGTCATAAGTGATATGCATTGCATGCATAGTCTAAGCGAGAAACCAGTAGGTCATATTTCTACATATTTGCATAGTGATGACATAGGAAAATCTGAAGCCAGGCATCCAATTAAAGCTTTAAAGAAACTTATTGAAAAAGAAGAATTAGAAACCGACCTTATATTATGCCCAGGAGATATTACAAACTTTGCAGATAAACAAGGCTTAATAACTGGTTGGTCGTTTTTGGAAAAAATTCAAGATAAAATTGGTGCTAAACATATAATAGCAACCGTAGGTAATCATGACATTGAAAACCGAAATGAAAACGTAGGAAATGTTTTTTTGGATTTACAACTTCTAGACCCTGAATATCCAAATCCTAGCAAATTGAATGATTCCAATTATTGGTCATTGGGTTATTGCTTCGTGGAATATGAAAATATCTTGGTTTTGAATATTAACAGTTGCTTCTTTCAGAGTAATGCAGTTACTGCAAAGAAATCTAAAATTGATATCTCGCAGTTAGAAGCTATTAAAAACGAGTTGGCAAAAAAAGATTTAAAGAAATTTGAATATAGGATGGTTTTAATTCATCATCATCCCATAGCTCACTCTAATATGGACTATGAGGATATTGACAAATTAGATAATGGCGATGAATTAATCGCATTAGTAAATCAATATAAATTTCAAATTATTATCCATGGACACAAACATGATGCAAGATTAACCATTTTTAATTCTTTGCCAATTTTTTGTGCTGGGAGTTTTTCTTCCTTAATGAATGTCATTGATATGAAAAGCGATAACACTTTTCATATTATTTATTTGGAATCCGGTGAATCCAAAGGATATATTAAATCATGGATTTATGCACCGCAAGAAGGGTGGGTTAGTAGAAAAGATACGCGTTTTCCATGTTTAACTGGATTTGGTTTCAAAGGTGATTTAAATTTGTTAGCGCGTGAAATTAATGATTGGTTAATGGCTAGTGTGCTTCCAAATGTAAGTTATTATGAAAAGCTTTTATCTTCATTTCCCGATCTGAACTTCCTCACAAAGGAAAATCAAATGGAACTTGCGGGGATTCTTAAGAATACATATGGCTTGGAATTTTCTCCAAATTATCCTAATAAACCAGATGTGATTTTAAAGTTAATAACATGACAAAATTGGATATATATGAATCCTTCAATGCCCGGTATCTTTCATTTGAAGATATTGCAAGAACCTTTATTGCCAATTCACAATTTGAGCAACTTTTAGGGAATAACCATACATTATTGATGGGACCTCGGGGGAGCGGGAAGACAACGCTATTAAAGATGCTGACTCCTTTGAGTCAATATTATTTCTCAAAATATAATAATTCAAAAAATTGGGATTTGCAGTTTTTGGCAATATATATTCCAACTGATATTCAATGGAAAAGGCAAATTGAAATTTTTAACAAACATTTGTCATACCCCCAAAATATCATTGACAATTTCCCAAGATTCTTAGTTACTAATAACATTCTGATTTGTTTGTTAAATACTTTCGAGCAGATTATTAATATTAATTCGGATTTCTCTTCAAATGATGCGATCTTATATCAGGAGACTCAATTGTGTACCCAATTGATTAATAGTTGGAATATCGAAAAACCGATTCTTCCATCTTTAAATTCAATAAAACAGGCTCTTTATAAGCGATTGCAATTCGGAAACACGTTATTAAAAAAGTTTAGATATGAACCAAATTTCCAATTGGATTCGCTTCCGGATTATTTCTATCAAGATTATTTTGATTTGATTCTATTGGGATGTACCGATTTTGGGAATGTATTTAAAGAATATAGAAACGCGAAATGGGCTTTATGCTTTGATGAGTTGGAGATTTCCCCAGACTGGCTACAACATGAATTAATTCAAAAATTTAGAAGTATTGATCAGCGATTCATCTTCAAATTGACGACTAGTCCATTAGTTTCGATTGTGGATAAACTTTCTATGAAAACGTTAGAAATAGAAGCCAGAGAGGATGAAGACTACCGGGTAGTAAGAACTTGGAATTACAATCTAAAAGGAGAAATTGAATGGAATTCATTTGGCGAAAAACTATTGACGCAGAAGTTTCAAAGATTTTTCGATAACGATAGAAAGCCGATTGACGTTTTTGGTAGTGATGAGGAAACACGAAACTTATCAAAGAATTTTTCAAAATTAAAAGTCCAAGAACGTTCTAATCTTAGTAATAGCCCTTATGCTAAAGGGAACTATTACTATGTTCTTTTTAAGGAGTTAGCTTATATAGATGAAACTTTCAGATATTTCTTGATACATAAAGGCATTGACCCTTCGAATCCGTTTCCTCATTCAGATGAGCAATTGGATCAAATTTTTCGCAAAATATTGCCAATAGCTATTTTTAGGTTTGCATACAAAAAAGCCAATAAATCAATCAGATCAAGAAAAAACCCGGGATTATACTATGGGCTTCCCATGATTTATGAATTATGTGATGGTAATCCAAGGTTTTTAATTGGATTAGTAGATGCGCTTTTATTATCAACAAATGAAAACGCCAGCAAGCTAAAAATAACTATTCAACAGCAATCTATTATGATACACGATTTTTCAAAAAAATATCTTGATTTAATAGGCTCTCACCCCGATTCAAATAGGGAAATTTACCCTAATAAATTCTTAAATTTAGGCACATTGTTAAAGGAAATAGGAAGTTATTTCAGTAGCAAAATGCTTAGGGAAAACTTCATAATGGATGTTTTCTCGACCTTCGTGATCGATGCTAACGTTCCCGACAAAATCGTGGAATTAATAGAACTGGGTGTCCACCTAGGAGCGGTGATTTATCTAGATCCAAAAACGGTAGTTAGTTCGGAAGGACTTCGCGACAAGAAATTTCGGCTTTCGTACCTTTTGCATCCAACCTTTAGTTTGCCAATACGGGAGTTTAAGAGTGTTAAGTTAAGTACAATTCTCAAAAAAGGAAAACACGAAAAGATTTCAGATCAATTAACCTTTAGTTTATAATGAAAGAGATTAAGACAAAAGGCATATCACCCTCAGAATTACCACAAATTGATTTAGTAATTGTTTCGTCTGGATATGAAAAGCGAAGCACCTTTATTGCTATAAAACTAAGAGGTTGTTTAAATGACTCGACCATTAAGTTATGCTGCGGTTTTAACAGTAATAAAGATAATATTCAAAGAAAGAGAAATGATAAACTGTTTGAAAAACTGGGCTTCGAATATATAGAGGGGAGTGGTGATGATGATCACTTTATGGAGGCATTGCTTAATCGTGTAATAGAAAAATCTTTTTCCCAATTTCAATCCATAAATGTTCTAATTGATTATTCTTCAATGACCCGGCTTTGGTATGCATCCCTTTTAAGATGCTTATATTATAGTAATTATAATTTAGCTATAAACATATATTTTGCATATTCGTTTGCCAAATATCATCCACCAGCAAAAAATATTGTCCAGAATATTCATGTAAACCCAATTGACGGTTATTCCCAATTTTCAATACCAGATAAACCAACAGCTTTGATAATTGGAATGGGTTATGAAGCAGAGAGAGCGTACGGTTTAACAGAATATTTTGACGCAGAGACGTTCCTCTTCTACAATGATAATTCTAAAGAAGAAGAATTTGTGAAGGATGTAGAAAGGCTAAATAATGATTTAATTAAAATAATCCCCCCAGAGAGAATTTATAAATATCCTATTTCCGACTTAGAATATTTGGAAAGAATTCTATACGATTTATGTAAATCACTACTTGATAAATATCGAGTAGTGATAGCACCCTGCGGACCAAAGCCTTTTACTCTTATAAGCTTATTAATTTCCCTACGACTGAACAATGTCGATGTTTGGCGGATTAGCCCCGGTGATACTAGAAATCAGATAACTCGGACACCAAACGGAGAGATTTTAATTTATCAGGTAAGAATATAAAAAGCAAATAATAGCAAAGCATTTCCCCAGCCCCGCGAGTTTAGCGCAGCGTAACTCGTGGTACGCATTGTTTGCAGTTTTCAAAGCACCGTGTTAGGGGGCGGTTGAAAACCGCAGCCATGCAATACCACGAGTTGCAAACTCGCGGCAGCGAAGAGGCAAAAGCATGAATTTTACGGCGTTTTGCGTTAGCGGGCGCCGCGGATACCGGCCCTTGGCAGTTTGCAGTTGGTAGTTGGCGGATAGCAGTTAAGAAGTATGTAAGGTTGGCGAGAAGCGCCTAAGGCCTGTAGCCGTATGAGCAAAGCACGCGACCCGCTCTACCAGCGGGTAACGCCCTCCGTTTCAGTTGGCAGTTATTAGTGGGCAGTGGGCAGCAGCGTGTTTGCGGGCATAGCGGTTAACACACCCCTCCGCCCCTCTCAAGAGGGGAATCGCACTGGGCCATGGCCTTTTTTCAACTCTCCTCTTGAGGGGGGATGCGGCTGCCGGTGAAGTAGCGGGGGTGTGTTTTTGGAGAAATGTTTGTGAGCGTGGCGGGCATGGTGGTTAACACACCACTCCCGCCTCTCTCAAGATAATCGCACGGGGCCGGGGCTTTTTTTTGATCTTCCGAACAGGTCTGAAGACAACACCTACAAAGGCGGAAAAGACCCCGAACAAGGTTTTGTAGAGACGCGATGCTTCGCGTCTCCAGCTGATAGGTAAATACACCCACAGGTGATTCAAATATTCCGCAGGGAGACGCCCCGATGTGTCGGGGCGTCTCTACCAAAGGCATTTTCATTCAACCGAAATCCAATTTCGTGGCAAAAGACGCGAAGCAAGAGACGCGAAGCATCGCGTCTCTACGTAATTACTTTGCCCCACCCAAATACGCTGCCAAACTGTTGATGCGTGCAGCTACGATGCCGATTTGGTCCTGGGCTTCGGTCCAGTTGCGTTGTTCGATGGCTTCGCGGATGCCGGGCAGGGTTTTTACGCCGTAGCCGGTATAAAAACCGGGGGCATAAATGGTGTGCCGGTACCAGGGGCGGCGGGGCAGGCCGTCGCCAAGCAATTGCTGTTCGGCATGGTATAATAGCTGGTTCAGTTGCTCATGGCCGGTATTGGTTTGTGCTGCTGCGGCCCAGGTGGTTGCAAGGCCGTTGGCGGCTTTTTTCAGGCTGTCCAGCGCGGTTTTTAGCGGGGCGAAATCCAGTTTGGGCACTTCGGCTTTTGCCTCGGGGGCTTTTTCGTGTTTTGTTGGGTCGGCCGCCAGGGTAAAATCATTGGCTTTGATCAGCTGGTTGTCCATGGTGGTGTTATCGCGCATTTTGTCGGTGAGCTCGGTTAATTCGCTCACATATTTGCTGATGGTGGTATCCAGGTTGCGGAAATCAAAGGGCAGCAGGTCGGCATCGGCCATGCGCAAAATGGCATGCCCGGCTGTTTTTGAAAGGGCGACGCCATACTGAAAAGTGGGGTCTTTAAAACGGCGGTAATCGTCAAACGAATCGTAAATGGAGTGATATTCGCCGCCGCCATCTTCGCCGCCAAAGGCAATGTCCAACGTAGGGATGCCCAAATGCTGTAAAAACGACGAAAAATCGGAACCTGAGCCCAATGGCGCCAGCGGGTCAACTTTCCGGGCCAATATTTCTTTTTTATCCTTAACAGAGGCTGCGGTAACCAGTTCGCGGGCACGTTTACGATCGAAAATACTTACGTTGGTTTGCGGGTCGTTTACGGTTTTGGTGATCTCGTCCATAAAAGGCTCAAGGGCTTGCGAGCCGCCGCCGCCATAAAAGCCGCGGCCATTGCCGTCGGAATTGATGTACACCACGGCCTTTTGCTGCAATTCTTTATCATGGTCCTCGGCATATTCGGTTGAGCCAATGAGGCCGGGTTCTTCGCCGTCCCACGAGCAATAAACGATGCTGCGTTTGGGTTTCCAGCCGGTTTTGAGCAGGTCGCCCAGGGCCTTGGCTTCATCCAGCATGGCGGCCTGCCCGCTGAGGGGGTCGCCGGCGCCGTTTACCCAGGCATCGTGGTGGTTGCCGCGCATTACCCATTCGTCCGGAAATTCGGAACCTTTTATTTTGGCGATAACATCGTACGCCTGCACCATGTCCCAGTTAAATTCGAGCTTTAAATGCACGGTAGCCACGCCGGGGCCCACATGGTAGGTGATGGGCAGGCCGCCTTGCCAGTCGCGCGGGGCAACGGTACCGTCGAGGGCAGCCAGCAGGGGCTGCGCGTCGTGGTAGCTGATGGGCAGTACAGGGATCTTTAATATGGTAGCAGCATCTTTGCGGTCGAGACGTTTGGCATCTTTGGTGGCGCCCACGCCGGGGGTAAGCGGGTCGCCGGGATAGATGACCATATCCATTACCGAACCGCGCTGCACACCGAATTCGTTTTTATAAGCGCCTTTAGGGTACACCTCGCCCGCGCTGTAGCCATCATCTGCCGGGTCGGAGTAAATGATACAACCGATGGCGCCATGTTCATAGGCCACTTTTGGTTTGATGCCGCGCCAGGAGCGGCCATATTTGGCGATAACGATTTTTCCTTTTACGTCGATGCCCAGTTTGGCCAGGGTTTCGTAGTCATCGGGCAGGCCATAGTTTACAAATACCAGCTGGCCGGTAACGTCGCCATCGGCACTCCAGGCATTATAGGTAGGCAGCTGGTTGGCCTGTCCGGAGGTGGCATCTTCGGCCAGTGCGGGTTCTTTTAATAAAGCGGTGTATGTTGTGGGCCCGGTAAGCTCCAACACCCGGGTTTTGGGTGTGGGATATAGCACGGTATAGCTTTGCAGGTGGGCATCCAGCCCGTAGCTTTTGTATTTGGCGAGGATCTTTTCGGCCACGGCCTTGCTGCCGGGCGAACCCAGGTTATGCGGAAATGCGGAAAGTTCCTTAATAGTTTCGCCAATGCGCGGGGCGCTTAAAGCGGCATCAAAGGATTGTTCGGTCTGCAATTCCTTAGCGGCATTGGCATCGGTAAAGCCTATGATGGTTTTTTGTTGCGCGTTCGCGATAGCGGCAAGGGCCATGAAGGCCAGGGTAAGTGTTTTTTTCATTGATGAGAAGTCAGTGGGGTGAAAATAGGGAATTTCGAGGGTATGTGCAAATGTGCAGATGTGCGGATGGGGTATGATGTGTTTAGTGATCGTGTTTGCGGAGGCATTTTCAACTCCCCTCTTGAGAGGGGCGCGGCTGGAAGTGTAGTGGCGGGGGTGTGTTTGTGCGCATGGCAGGCATAGCGGTTAACACACCCCTCCGCCCCTCTCAAGAGGGGAACCGACGTAAGGAGCTCATGAATGCCGATTAAAAACAAATTATTATATTCATAATCTCACGGGGCCAACGCTTTTTTATCCGTCCTACTATCAAAATCTTATTTGCACATCATTTAAAGTTCCCTCACAAACTCCAGCATCGCTTTGCCGGGATCTTCCTGTTTCATAAAATTTTCGCCGATGAGGAAACCGTTGAAACCGGCGAGTTTGAGTTGCTTGATGGTTTCGGGGTTGCTGATGGCGCTTTCGGAGATCTTTAAAAACTCAGCCGGGATATGGGGGGCCAGTTGGTACGAGGTTTCTACCGAAACGGAAAAATCGGCCAGGTTGCGGTTGTTTACGCCGATGGCGTCGAGGTTTGGGTTGATGCTGCGTTCCAGTTCTTCCAGGTTATGCACCTCAAGCAATACATTGAGGCCAAGGCCTTTGGCTAAGGTGGCCATGCTGCTGATCTCGGCAGGGGTAAGGATGGCGGCGATGAGCAGGATGATATCAGCCCCAAAAGATTTGGCTTCGATAACCTGGTATTCATCGATCATAAAATCCTTGCGCAAAATGGGGATGGTATTGGCTTTGCGGGCAGCAAGCAGATCAGCCTTTTTTCCCATAAAAAAGTTGCGGTCGGTTAAAACGGACAGGGCCGATGCTCCTGCCGCGGCGTAGCCATTGGTCACATTTTTTACCGAAACTTTATCGTTGATGATGCCTTTTGAGGGGGATTTTCGCTTAAATTCGGCTATGATGCCGGTGCGTTGCGGGTCGAGCAGGAAATCTTTAAAGGAATAACATTTCCGGGCGAAAAACTCAGCTTCTTCCAGTTTGGTATAGGAAGTGCGGTTTTTTGCGCGTTGTACTTCCTTTTTTTTGTTTGCAACTATCTTGTCGAGGATGTTCATGTAGATCTTAAACTATTGTTATTCAATGCATTGGATAACAGATGCTGTTAGGCACTGTTAGCTACTGTTAGGTAGTGTTACTATTGTTAACCTAACACTAAAAGTTCAGCCAGTTACTCATCATTTCTTTGCCGTATTCTGTTAGCACCGATTCGGGATGAAACTGCACGCCGCGCACATCAAATTCCTTATGCCGCAGGGCCATAACCGAGTTGTCGGCTTCATCAATGGCGGTTACTTCCAGGCAGTCCGGTATAGCTTTTTCATCCACCACCCACGAGTGGTAGCGGCCCACCTTAAAGGTTTCGGGCAGGCCGATGAACAGCTTTTCGCTTGGGTCGGTGATCTTTACCGGCGTAGCGATGCCATGCATGGGCTGGCCCAGGTTGTACAGCCTGCCGCCAAATACTTCGGCAATGGCCTGCTGACCCAGGCAAACGCCAAAAATGCTTTTGGTTGGCGCATACCGCTCAATTACCTGCAGCAGTAACCCGGCTTCGGACGGTATCCCCGGCCCCGGCGACAGGATGATGCGGTCGAAGGCGTCGACGTCTTCGATGGCAAATTTATCATTCCTCCATACCTCGCACTGCAGCCCGATCTCGTTAACCAGGTGCACCAGGTTGTAGGTGAAAGAATCGTAGTTGTCGATGATTAATATTTTGTTGTTCATAAGCCCCCTCTAAATCTCCCCCGGTAGGGGAGACTTTTTAAATTTCTTTTAATTATTTATTTCTTTTTGCAAACTGCGCACTTCTAACTGCAAACTTTCCCTACAATTCCTCCGCCAATTCTATCGCTTTCCGTAGCGCGGCTATTTTATTGTCAACCTCTTTTAATTCACTCTCCGCAATCGACCCGGCTACTATTCCAGCGCCGGCCTGGTAATGCAGGGTGTTGTTTTTGCTCAGGAATGATCGGATCATAATGGCATGGTTAAAGTCGCCATTGAAGCCGAAGAAGCCGATGGCGCCGCTGTAAAAGCTGCGTTTGGTTTTCTCGTTTTCGTCGATGATCTCCATGGCGCGGTATTTTGGCGCACCGCTCAGCGTGCCGGCCGGGTAGGTATCAGCAACTACCTTAAACGAGGATGCGCCGGGCAGCAACTTGCCGCTCACGTGCGATACCAGGTGGATGAGGTGCGAATAATATTGCACTTCCTTAAAGGCCTTTACTTCTACCTGGCCGCAATGGCGGCTGAGGTCGTTTCGGGCCAGGTCGACCAGCATTACGTGCTCGGCTGATTCTTTGGGGTCGGCCTCCAGGTTGCGGGCAATTTCGGCATCTTTAACGTCATCGCCGCTGCGTTTGAAAGTGCCGGCGATAGGGAATATGCTGGCGACCCTGTTTTTGATGGTGATCTGCGCTTCCGGCGACGAGCCGAAGATGCGGAAATCGCCATAATCGAAATAAAACAAATACGGTGATGGATTGATGGAGCGCAGGGCGCGGTACACGTTAAACTCATCCCCCAAAAACTTCCTCGAAAAGCCCCGGGAGGGTACGATCTGGAATACGTCGCCGCGGTAAATGTGCTGCTTCATTTTTTCCACCACGGCCATAAACTCTTCGCCGGTAAGGTTGGAGGTTTCTTCACTGTCGCTTTCAAAGCGGTATTCAGGGAAGTTTTTGTTATGGATCAGGTCGGCCAGTTTTTGAAGTCCGTGGTTTTCTGCCGCGCCTTCCGGCTGGTTCATAAAAATGTACAGCTCATTTTTAAAATGATCGATGGCGATGATGTACCGGTAAATATGGTACTGCATCACCGGGATCTTCCGGGTGTTATCGGCGGTATTTTTTAGTTTGATAGTCTCAAAATGTTCCACCGCCTCGTGGGTAAAATAACCAAACAGGCCGTTGGAGAGCATTTTACCGGTTTGCGCGTCGGTATCAAAGCTGTCGGTAAATTCATTGATGCGGGTGATCAGGTCAAACTCACCCGCCGAATAGTTTTTTTCGCTGCTATCGGGGTAGGTTTCTTTCAAAGCGCCGTCGTTCAGCACAAAGCCGGCGATAGGCTCACAGCAGACGTAGCTCATGCTGTTTTCGCGGCTATGGTAATCGGAACTCTCCAGCAGCAGTGAATTGGGGAATACATCGCGCAGGCGCAGATAGGTGCTTACCGGGGTTGTAGTATCGGCAAGCATTTTTTTATGGGTGGTATTAATTTTATATTTTTTCATTTTTCTCTCCAATAGTATTAAAGCAAAAAACCCAGCGAATGAGGTTCGCCGGGTTTCCTATGTAGGTTTACAATTGATTAGTATCTCGATCAAAAACTATCCGGCTGCCAAAATTAATTGGTGCCACCAGTTGTTAGTTTGATTGATTTTGATCATTGCGGTGACAAATTTATAAAGAAAATTGAATTAGCAAATTTTTTCTGCATTTTTT
>Ga0206938_1030_pt1 | contig 41683 bp, 50 predicted proteins | sample Alteio_BWOrgHeat_12_FD_152918 | JGI IMG/M metagenome (GOLD analysis project Ga0206938, IMG submission 152918) | Enriched cells from forest soil in Barre Woods Harvard Forest LTER site, Petersham, Massachusetts, United States -... | ecosystem: Environmental > Terrestrial > Soil > Temperate forest >... | reverse complement strand
TGTGAAATTCCGAAATCCACAAACATGATTTGTAATACAAACCACAACAATAAACCCCGGATTATGGGTACGGTTGGTTTCATGGGTACGAAAATTGAGCCGCGTTACTGCGGTTAGGCGGTCTTCAGAAGTATTGGATGATTGGCTTCAGCGGATATATTTCCTTGCTGCAGAATAACTCCTATATAAAGATTAAAAAAATAAGCCCAGAAGCGCATTTTTTTCGATTGAACAGTCATTTGTTTCGATTTTTGGACTGTTTTCTTCGATCAATGGAACTAATAATTGTTCCGAGCATTACCATTTTTCAGGCCAGATTTTGGCCAGATTAAAAAAAAGGTCGACGTTTTTTATTGCGATCAGAATGTTATCAGAAAAGCTATCGGAGTCTCAGGGAACGTCGACTTTTTAGGGTTGTTTTCAATGGATTGGATAGGTTTTCGAAGGATTTGGATGTGGGTTTTTCAAGGACGGTTGTTCACATGGCTGTTGGATCTCCCCGGACTGCTTGGAATCTTTTTGATATAGGCTGAATACTCACTCATTCACCACTATTGGTAACCGGTCGAACCCGCATTGTAACCTCGGCCCTTTTTAATTTTTTAACCCCATGATTTTCACATCAATAGATGACGGGACTTTTCATCCAAGGGTTTGAAATTTCATCTTTCACCAGTTAGTTTGAATTGATGGAAATAAAAAAGGGCCCCGAAACGGGCCCTTCCTAATTTATCTCTCAGCGATTCTACATGACTATCCTTTAGCGAAAGCCTTATTGAGCAGCAGATCGGTCAGACCGATGGCTTTTCCGATCCACAAAGTCAGGGACACAATCCATACAATACATAAAGCCGCTGAAATATTATAATTCTCGTTCAGGTAAAGAACGGCTGAAGTGGCACAAGTAGTGATGATCAAAAGCAGGGTAACCAGGGTAGAGATCGCTTTCATAAATTGTAGTTTAGAGTATGATGAATAAATAGATTACCGTCGTTGGGGGTTGATCAGGATATGGACGGGTAATTCATCAGGAATAGGTGGATTTGGAAGTCAGGCCTTGCCTGGGTTCTTTCTCGTGGTTATCCGGTGTGTGACCGTAAAAACCTCATTGCTGATGCAAATATGTAAAACGATTTTGGTTCTTGCAAGCGATGATCTTTTTAATTTAAAAAGTTCCCAAACCTGGAATTTACCAATTTTAATATGTTGAATATCAATGAAGCGCCAATTCCTCCACTTCTGATCCTGGGTGGTGGCCACCAACGTGACGGATCATTTTAAAAGTCTTTCAATTTTACTAAAGCGGAATTTACATCTAGTTTAGATGTAATTCTCAATGAACTCCCTGACTCTACCATTCATTAATCAACAGGATTTTCGTTATTAGTGGATGCAAAGACCGGTATTTTCTGTCTTTGGTGGTCGTCCGCATATTCGGAACAAAGAGGAGAAAGGTTTCCTTTGGAAAAAGAATGGTCGCCTCGGGGGAGCCACATTCGAAGACCATATAAGCGGTTGCATACACCTTGAGGAACTCTTGCTGATGGGGGTGAAAAGCAAACCAAAAGCAAACATTCTTACCCTGAAAATAGGATTTGAAAACCGCACAGATCAGGCCAATGGTCCCTTCTTCATGAGCATCACCTATTGTAAGAGGAAAAGGAATATATAGGATGAACTTTGTGACTCAGTCCCCTTTCATATTTACCGAAATCATGCTTCCATGTTTTTAGAAACTCAGCCTTATTTTTCCACGACCAGTCTATTGACATACATGTTTGTTCCATCAATTACTTTTAAAAAATAGACACCGCTTCCCAACTGGTCAATAGGAAGTGTAAAAGTATTTCTACCCATGCTAACAACCACTTTTCTTCGTATTCTTTGACTTCCCATGGCATCGATGATGATTATTTCGGCAAAGCTATCGCGTTGGGAATTATAAAGCACGTTTACCTGAGCACCAGACGGATTAGGCGTGAGCGTGACTCCAGGTGTTCCAAGCTGCAATGGATCTCTTGACTCCGGCGTGGAGGTCAAATTGCCGGATAAGCGAATGGCCGTCGTTTGGATCCCACCAAAATAAGGAGAACCCCATGCCGTCGTTCCTCCATTGGAACAATTTGCCTGGGCTACGATATAGAACGAACCATGCGGTACACCGGTGGCCTGATATCCCGCTGTAGTAATAATCGGTCCGATATTATTTATTTGATATACGATCGTTCCGCTTGTATTGCGCCAACCGACATTATAAGAAACGGCGTTCGAAACCGGATAAAGATTGACATAGGTTCCCCCTTCCACATTGGATACCGTTGGCGGTGAACAAGATGGAACCGTAAATGTGATGGGGGTACTGGGCGTACCATAAACACAACCGCTGCTTGAACTAACAGAAACCTGATAAGTAGCCCCCGTTGATAGTTCAGCAGAACTGCCCGAAACACTGGTTCCGGTTACCGGATAAGCACCTATTCCCCCATTGGTCAGATTTTTCACTGTTACCAGGTAACTATTCGTTCCGGCTACCGGCTGCCAACTTAGAGTACTGGGAGGGGTAAAAGTGACCTGGGTAGGTGGTGGTAAATTGGGATAGGCCGTGGTGAAACTATAGGGAGCACTGGAAGAACCCATGGCAGACCCATTGGCACACACTCCCTGAACCGAAAAAGTCACCAGGTCTCCGGACGAAAGCGCGCAAAAATTTAAACTATTGGTTGGGCTTGAAAATGTACGGGTAGTGGTTGTTCCCACATGTGTGTCGCTCACCGTTACCAGATAGGACGAAACTCCAGAGACGGGACTCCAGTTGAGCGTTTCTTCGTTGTTACTTGTGGTAAGACCATTTGGTACGCCGATATTACAAACAGCACAAACCTGAATGCCAGTAATCATACCATTAAAGGTGGCGCCACCACTAAAAGTTGTATAAAACCAGAGTTGAGAGTAATTACCGTTGGCCGTAAAACTAAGAACAGCTGAATTTGTATTGGTCGCCTGGCCAATAAATTGCTTGCTGCTGATAGATTCAACGGCAGCCTGACACCCGTAAAATGTCGTGCCCGTATATTTAGGATTCTGGTGTTGGGTCAACCCGTTTGCAGCATAACAGTTGATCAAACCACTACCAGTAGTACTCAAATTCAAATAGACATTGTAAGTCTGTTGACTAACAAAGTTAAAAGGTATATAGACGCCTTCACTACCTGAGTTGTCCGCTACAATTTGCAAATAATAATAACCTGGGGCTTTGATCATGCCCGTTTGGGGCTGCATATAATTTAATTGGGGTGTTCCATGGCTAGAAGACCATCCGCTGCTACCCCCGCAACCATTGATAAAATCTGTGCTCGAGCAAACTCCCTGATATTGCGTACAAGTGTTGTCTATAGTAACATTTATACATTGCGCGTGAACCTTCTCCGTGGGAAAAAAAGCCAATAAAATGATTGAATAACCAATGAAAAAAAACCTATGAGTTTTTCTTCCTCGTGGTAGGTAATTCTGCTTGAGCATAAAATATTTTTTTAAATAACACAATCAAAGCTTTACGTTTATTCCTGTGCTATCAATATTTCCGAGCGAACAACCTTTACAATAAAACCAATCTCTAAAATCAATTTTTGCAATTCGAACACATAAAATGACATGATTTCTAAGAAGAGTCGGGTCATTTCCAGATTTAATCTTGAAAACAACCCAACCCTAGCCACTTCGGTCAAGACCTTTTTTCGAAACGCTTTAAAAAAGTCGAATCCTAAAGTGTCCTAAAATTTCTTAACTTCTGTTTCGAATATTAATTCAGCTTCGACAACTCCAATTCACTGGTGCGGGAGGTGCCGTCGGGCGCTATATTTACCCCTGTTAATACGATTTTATTGGTTTGAACTCTTAGATCCAATTCTTGTATTTCACTACCGTTTACAATTGTAATCTTACTGGGGGAGGAAAATCGATAGCTTAAGGTAGAACCGGATTTGTTATCCTGAACAAGCAAACTTCCATCGCTTTTAAATTCCCATTGTCTTGAATTCGTACTGACCGTTTTGCTATTTGCAGGAACAGAGGAATTTTTGTTGAAGGTCGTCACGGTCACCTTAGAAACTGACCATTTCCCGAGAAGGGCTTGCTGCGATTCTGCTTCTGGGGCCGCTGCCGTTGTGGTTTTGCCGGCTCCTGTTTTCTCGCAGGAATAAAGGCAACAAACCAAAATTAAAAATGCGATTGATATATTTTTCATAATAATAGTATTGAAATAAATGATGAATTTATCGTCTGATTATCTAACGGTAATAGCTCCACTGCCATCCGAGGTTCCCTCACTGAATGTTCCTGACCAGCTTACCGATCCGCTAACCGGCATGATAAAAGTCGCCGTATTGCTGCCGCTGGATGCCGTAAGGGTGGTTGGGCTACTGCCACTGGTGTTGCTATTAAAGCTAGCGCCTGATAAATAAAAGCTAGTATTATAGGGACCAGGAGGAGGTCCGCCTGCATTGACAACCACGGTGACGGTCGAACCAGGGTTGGCTGTAATCGTCCCACTTCCACTTTTCACGCTCCCACTAAAATTAAAAGAAGTGTTTCCATTGATAGTGGGGTAAGGATAAGTAATCCCTGATTTTGTAATGGTAATGGTTGTCATACTCAAGGTGGTTGTCGTAACGGCGGTTTGAGGGTTGCTCCAGCCACCACAACCATTGTTGGTATTTAACTGAGATGGCCGCTGCCCAGCCAGCGGAAACACTTCAATGTTATAACCAGTTTCGGCATAGGGAACTGAAAAAGAGGCCGATGTTGAAATACTTGCAGTAGTTGATACAGGAAAAGAACCAATGGCCGTGGTATTGCTAATAAAGGGTGTTAAAAAACTGACGATAGAAGACGCCGGAGGATTTATATCCGGCCATTCTACCGTAATAAGTCCGACATAACTGGAGTAAGCCGTACCACTCGGATAGGGACCGCAAATGGCACTTACATTGGAAGTTGAAGTAGTTAAGGGCCCTGTACTTACACCCCAGTAAATAGGGCTAGGAACTGGCAGCAATAAATTCCCAGATGCCGTGGCATATCCGTTGATCTGAACCGTGTAGGTATAGCCTGGTTGAAAAGTGTAGGAAGAATTGGTAAATATTTGCGTCGACCCGTGTAGTGAAGGGACCGTATAGCTAGAACCATTAGAACAACCTGCGGTTAGTGTTTGCCAAAAACTTAAATGTTCCTGATCGTTTGTATATACCGACGAACCGGTTAATACCTGAGCATTAAGGGTTGAATAGGTCATGGCGCAAACCAGCCAAGCAAGCAATAGTTGTTTTTTCATAAATAAAATTTAAGAGTGATGAAATGACGAGACCAATAAAGAAATGAGAATACGGATCTGTTCAGAGAAGTGTCTTGAAACAGTAGAAGTAAATAGAAAAACTAAATAAATCCCGGAGTAGTAACAAATCCTGGATAGAAATAAATCCTGTCTAAGGAATTATATTATGAAACTAGCAATTGAGAATTCTAAGGTGGATTGTTTTTTTTAAAAAACAATATATTTTTCGAGGAATTTTTTTTTGCAGCTCCAATTTCTATGTTTATTGAATTGCACATACATGGAAACCCTTAGACATATACATGGAAACACTTAGATGAATGGCGACAACAACCTCATTAAACAATTTAAATACCCGAAAAGTAAAAGAAGCGAAGAAAAGACAATCTCTTACAAGACGGTTACCCATTCACTTTCCAAGTACTGATAAACGGCGTACACAATATCAAAAGACATGTGTGTTTTTTGATTAAAATATTTGATCCAGTAAAAGATATTTAACTCAATGCTTTGAAGTTTAGATGGGTGATCCACGTTGAAATCAGATGGTAACTGCAATGCAACCAGAAAATATATTTACAAAAAGTTAAGTAGGACCCCATTCAATCGCCTGACAATAATCAATTAATTGTCTTTAAGTAATACCGAAACACCAGTAAATTCTATAATATTTAAATAAATAAGATCCACACTTCTATACCTAAATTCTTTTAAAACAACTAAGTGGAAACACTTAGTCTGGTACGAATTTATTTTTTACTTTTTTTTCAAAAAACCTTTTTTGGATATTTGTACTATATAAAATAGATCACAATTTGAGATTTTTAAATAAAAATCACGTAATTCAAATAAAACATTGCTCTTTTAAAAATGGATCATATTTAAATTGAAATCAAAGATGAAGACAAAATAAAATTTTATATGTTTCCTCGTTTTGATAATCCAAAATTCATAGGTTTTACATTGACCCCATCATTGAGCCCAAATTACAAGGGGTTAATATTACAAGGCGCTACGCCCCTGACCGCTGCGGGCCAGTCCGGTACTATCACTTTCCAGGACATAATCCAACCAGAATTTCGAATTCATTTACAAGAATATAATTTGATTAAACCCCTAAAAATTCCTGCAAATCAAGAAAATTCTTTTCTTGTAGCGTTCCTTTCTTTGAAGAACACCATTCACTACTTTATTAAAGGTTTGGGGCAATTTAAACTCAAACAAGGTCAATTTGCATTGCTCCATTCCGGTGATCAGGAAATTACTGCCAATTTTGACAGAGGTGGTAGTTATCAAGGTCTACAAGTTGTGTGGTCAGAACCTATTGTTCAACAGGCATTGCCCTATTTTTCATCATTGACTCCCTTATTTTCTGATATCGAAAAAAGAAAATCATATTATCTCCATCAACCAGGACAAATTGCCGGCACCTATGCGCTGGACGTCATTCATTCTTTATTAAGTTCACCACACGATGATGCTACTTCAATATTTTTCTTTAAACTCAAAATTCAAGAATACCTGCTTTCCATCTTAACCAAGGCGGATAAAATACCAAAAGTTGGAAAACCGTTAAATGACGCCGATTACGAAAAAATAGTAGTACTTGCCGAAACTTTATCGCTTCATGCAAATCAACATTTCCCGATTGCAAAACTTGCAAAGGAAATGCAGATGAATGAAATGAAATTGAAACAGACTTTCAAGAAAATATTCGGAATGGGCATCTTCGAATACCACTTGGAAGCAAGAATGAAAGAGGCTCATCGACTTTTAAGGGAAACGACTCTTAATACCAAAACGATTGCTTCCTTGGTTGGGTATGAATTCGGAACCAGTTTTATTACCAAATTCAGAGAATATTACGGTTACCCTCCCAGTGAAGTAGGGAAGGGTCGATGAGGCGTGTCCTTATGCCAAACTAATATTTCTATTTGCCAATACCTTTTATTTGGATTACGCATGTTGAAGGTTGCACTTTTGTACTCAACTTTCATCACTATGATTTCTCCAAAAATCAAAACTCTCTTTATAGAAATTGTCTCGGCGTTGGTTATATTCCTTTTTATCTATGCATCCGTAAGTAAGATAATAGACTACCAAAAATTTAAAATCCAACTGGGTCAGTCACCAATCCTTACCTCATTAGCAGGATTTACCAGTTGGTTTATCCCCGCAATCGAAATCTTAGTTTCCATTTTACTTATTTTACCTAGATACCGGCTAGCTGGACTTTATGCCTCTTTTAGCTTAATGGCCATGTTTTCTGCCTACATCGTCGCTATAACAAAATACAGTGAATTTATACCCTGCTCTTGCGGCGGAGTCCTCCAACACATGAATTGGAATGAACATTTGATTTTCAATTTGGTATTTTTTACTCTGATTGCGAGTAGCATAATGCTATTTCGAACCAAATCGAATAGAAGTATTTTATTGCAATAAAATCAGGGTAAGCCGAAAACCTGTAAAACCGAGTAGGCATTTTACTTCACTTAAATATCTTTTTATGAAAAGAACTAAAATAGCAATGGCAAGTGCCATCGTGCTGGCTATTGGAAGTGCATTTATTACTAAGGCAGCCTCCAAGCCATTTGCGGCACAATTTCAGCAAATCGGAACATCCTGTGTCTCCGCTTCAACCGCTTGCGGAACAGGATCTAAAGCTTGTAATGTCACCGTGTACTCATCCAGACTAAATCCGAGTACCTGTGCCACCTTAATCACTCAGATGCCGTAATTAAGAAGGGTTGATGGTCAACCCCATCAACCCCTTTTCAAAATTGTTGGGTTATTATGAATATTATATTCAAAAAGATATTCAGCCTTCTTATTTGTGCTATTGCAAGTACTGGTATAGTCTTCAGTCTATTTATATATTCGCAAAACATTAATCATCAAAAGAATAGTTTTACCCGGCTATTTCCACCACATTTTCTCTCTAAACCACGACTATTAGAACTCTCCCTAAATTCATTTTATTTAGCTGGTTACACAAAATCAAATTTTTTCCTGGGAAACAGAACTGCAGCAGCCTTCGTTCTTCAGTCAAACTATTCGCTGTCAGACACTCAACACCTGATTCTTAGAACTCCCGCTTCAATATCGATTATAGCCTCCGCCATCCGGGTAATGATAGATTCTCCAGACGTATTCATGCTGGAAGGAATTACACCCCGCAAACTGTCGGGACATTTTCCAAATCTGGTAATGACCGAGGATAACTTTGTTGGTCCGCCCTTTAACGCGGTAATCACGCTGTCAAAAGGATCACTGCTACTGAGAGCATATGATGATTCTTTGCACAAAAATATCCTGGTTAGTTCAAATGCTGTTGGCAAGGAAATCCGGCTATTTCCAAATATTCTAGTGGCGATTGGAGACGGCGTTTTTTCACTTGATGGAAATATATCAAAGGACTTTACTACTGGAAATATTGTTTATGTATATTTCTATAGAAATGAGTTTGTATGTCTGGATTCAAATATCAAAGTCATCTACCAAGGGCATACGATCGATTCTATTCAGACTCCGCATATTAAATTGTCTAGAATCTTATCAGATCAAGCTACGACATTCTCGGCTCCGCCATTGATGGTAAATTACACGGCCTGCGCAAATGCGGACTATTTATTTGTCAATTCTAAATTAAAAGCAAAGAATGAAGATGATCTTTCTTTCAAAGAGAATTCCGTTATCGACATATATTCTCTAAAATCTGGAGAATATAGATACAGCTTCTATATTCCTGATCACGATCATGGCAAAATAAAAAGTTTCCAGGTAGTAGATCATAAATTAGTCGCTCTCTATGATCATTCCTTATTGACCTTCTGGATGCAGTATTGAAAAAATATTAATTCACAGCTTTTTTCCTAAAGCCAGGTTCAGTTATAACGAGCATATTCACCAAGTGGTCTTCCAGCTGTATAGATAACTTGTATTTTGATTTCAATGCTTCTATGACAGATTTTTCGTCATAAAAATTGATATTGTCCAGTAAAATATCAATATTTGATTTCATATGAACTTCACTGATAAAAGGGAAACGGCTTTTGGAAAATATATTATAAACAAATCGAAATATTAGTTCAGAATCGGGAACATTTCTTATGGAGATGGTGAAATTATCAGCCGACATTTCATTTAGAAGATAACCACCCTTCGTTACCAGAAGTGCAGTATCCTCCGCCCGGAGAACCCAGCATTTCATAAGCCTCATTTCCATGTGGGCTTCTACTTGAAAATAACGCATCAAATCCTCGCGCATCAACTTTTGCAAAGAATCGATAGAGCGGTAGGGTGAAAATAATTGATAGGCGTAAAATCTGTCCCATTGGGTAACTCCGTTTATCTCCCAAACATATTTAGAAGTATCCGCCACCTGTAAAATTGTCCTGTTATCCGGAATCCTCAGGCCGTTTAGGAAATCATTGAAAGCGACTTGAAACATTCCGACAATGGGATAGGAATAAGCTACAATGGCACTGTTGCTGTCATTGGGCGAGGTATACCCTCCTAGAACCGGCATATTTTTAATATAATGAGTAAGTATCGAATAATATAAGATAGGGCTACCAATGCCACCATTTCCATTGACAAACAATGGCTTAAAGATTTGAAAGTCTAAATCGCTATCTGCTTTTTGCTGCATGTTTACCGGTTGATGATTAATAACCTTCCCTATATTTTCTTCGGTAACATCGTAACCTTGGGTAACAAACTGAGCGATTCCCTTTTCATCAATCCAAACGTAATGAGGATAGGAAGGGACTTTAAAATAGTCGGTTAAGGATTGTTGATTGCATGCTATCGGCAACTGCAGATCCATCCCGGTGACACGGTTTTGCCGCACCAAAAAATTTTGGACCGTTTTTTTTGACTGATAGGTGAGCAGGATAATTTTCAATTTCCCGCGATATTTTTCCTGTAATTTTTGAAGCTTTGGAAATGCTGCAATACACGCTGCACACCGTGTATGCCAGAAGTCCATAATCACAAACTGTCCTTTCATTGAGCTCAAATCCAAAACTTTTATTGGAGAATTGATGACTTCATTGAACCGGAAATTAGGCAACTGCTCGCCCAGTGTCATCTTTTTTACATGGTTCGCTTTTGAATCCGTTAAATGAGTTTGATTTTGCCCTAACCCCTGAAAAATGCATAGCTCCAATATGGTATATAAAAATATCTTCGTTTTCATCATTGCAATGTTGTTCACTACTAAATCAATATCCAGGATTTTGAGTCAAATTTGGATCCTTTTGAATATCCGACTGGGGAATGGGATAAAGGGAATCTGTAGGTTGCCAGTTGATCTTGATCGGACTTAAAATTTGCGTTGACTGATTGGTTCTTTTAAGATCTAACCAACGATGTCCCCACTCAGTAAATAACTCAACTTGACGTTCTTGCATAATGGCTTTTAGCAACGAGTCCTGATTATTTATGAGGAAGTCGGTTAAACCAGCCCGATTCCGGATGACATTTAAATCTTCTTGGGCCCCGGAAATATTTTGCTGTTCCGCTCTGGCTTCCGCTCTGATCAGGTACTGTTCTGCCAGTCTCAGGACCATAGAATATTCAGTCACCTCTGTGCTGGTTTTAACTTTATATTTATAAGCGAAAAAATAGGTTGTTGGCCCTATCGTTGTATCTGCTACCCAATTTTGTTTTCTTAAATCCCCAGAATCAAAGGCTCCGATCAATGAAGGGGAGAGCGAGGCATAAAGGGGTTCAGATGTCAAAATATAAATATTTCCCTCGCCCGTATTATTTCCAGGTCGCGTTGGCATGAGCTGCCAAATGGCTTCATTACTATTAGCCAAAAAGACCTGATTTAGATCCGGTAGTATACTGAATAAGGAATTTTGATTAATCACACTGGTCGACTGCGCCTCAGCATCTTGCCATTTACCCAGGTATAGATAAACTCTTGCCAACATGGCACTGGCTGCCCACGAGTTGGGTCTGACTCTTTCTCCATTCGAATAGCTGTAATCAGAAGCCAATAAAGTCTGGGAAGACGTTAAGTCTGCAATAATCTGAAGGTAAATAGAGTCTATCGGCGTTTGATAAGTTATTGCATTTGTTTGATAGTCAGTTGACAGGATGAGCGGAACATTTCCAAACAGATTGACTAAATAAAAGAAACTAAAAGCCCGGATGAATTTAGCCTCACCCATCAGTTCATTTTTCAACGGAGCGCTAACTTGGTTGGAGCCTGCTAGTCCAGCTAAAATACTGTTGGCCTGATATATACATTGGTAAGGCACCTGCCATAAGAAACCATCCAATTCCACATTATTTGAAGTCAGGGCATTTTGATAAAACTGGATCTGATATTGATCGGTTCCATAATTGGTCAACTCATCAGTAGATAAACCAGCTAAAAAGCCTACGCTCCCGGTTCCTCCATCAGCAAAACCCTCCGTACTTTCCATATAACTATAAAGCCCATTCATGGCTGATAGCGCTGTCTGATCACTTTCAAATACAGTGCTACTGACCAATTGTGTGATAGGAGGTGCTACCGTGACAAATTTCTCACACCCCGTCAACCAGATCAGAATAAAAAGGAATATCGAAATTTTTCGCATCGTTTCCATTGGCTAGATTTAAAATGTTACTTGAATACCGCCAGTAATCACACGCAACGGTGGTAAGGAATAACTGGACTGATTTTCGGGGTCCATTCCAAAATAGTGGGTTATCGTCAGCAAATTCTGCCCTTGTAAATACAAACGGAGGTATTGAAAATGCAGTCTGGCCAATGTAGAAGAAGAAAAGGTATACGAGAAGGACACTGTTTTCAGCCGTATAAAGGAGGCATCCCCTACCGTGTTATCGCCTGATAAAGCGGAGTTCACTATATATCCATAAAAAGCAGAATCGTAGGCCTGACTAAATTTCTGAAATGTGGCATTGTCACCTGGTTTTTGCCAGCGGTTCATCACTACTGCTGGCTGATTTCCGAGCATGCCCGGAACGGTGTAATAATTTTTGATGTAATTCCATCCGGTTTGCTTTGTGAATTGGAAAAAAACATCCAGCCGCCAGCCCTTATACTGAAAACTGTTTTGCAGGCCTCCAAAATAATCTACCGCTACTTTTTTAATGGCCTTTATATCGTCCGGATAAACCGGTGAAAGCGTGGGTTCGCCCTTACTATTGGAAAACTGATAGATGCCATTCTGGGGATTTACGTTCAGATATTGAAAAGACTTATAGATGCTCAGAGGCTTGCCTACCTGATAAATATTGGCGTAACTGCTTGACGCCAAACCGGGATAGGACAGCAGGTCATTGCGCGAGATGGAAAGATTGGCGGAAATATTCCAGCTAAAAGAAGTCGTTTTTATCAGGTTGTCACTGAGCGTAAATTCGATTCCAGTATTTTGAACTACAGCAGGCAAGTTTTCCTGAACGGAATTAAAACCCGTAATGCCCGGCAAAGGGTAACCCACCAGCTGATTGGAGGAGTGGTTATTATAATAACTTACAGAGAACAAAAGGCGGTCTTTCATAAAACCCAAATCCAATCCAACTTCAAATTTCTTGTTGATTTCCCATGCATAGTTTGGATTATACAAACTGGTAGGTATTAAGCCAGGGCTATTCTGATAAGGATATGGCGTAGTCGAATAGGTGCTTAAATATTGATAATCCCCAATCTGGTCATTACCCGTAGTTCCATAACTGCTTCTGAGTTTACCAAAACTTAGAAACGATAACACCTTTTTGGAAAATCCTTCATTGGAAAAAAGCCATGCCGCACCGACAGATCCGAAATTAGCGAATTGATTTCCAGGGCCAAAACGGCTAGAACCGTCCCTCCTACCGGTCAGATTTAATATATATTTCTCATTGATGTCATAGTTGAGTCTACCAAACAATGCCTCATACCGATACTGCGAATAACTGTTATTGTAAATGTGCGTACTGGAGGCTGCTGCGATATTTTCGAGCAGTGCATCACTGCTAAATCCGGTTGCAAAAGTCGTTAAAGCTGATTTCGTATCCTGTTCAAAAGTAGTACCCATTAAAAAATCCAATTTCCCCTTCCAAATCTGTTTTTGATATTCCAATTGCGGTTCGAGAATCCAGGTCTCTACGCTGCTGTTGGAAAAGAAAGTATATCCGGAAATCTCATCATAGGCAGGATTCATGGATGTCAAAGGATTTACTTGAACTTCATTCATTTGGACGTTGTTATATCCCATGGCAAGCCTGATTTGCAAGTCCGGAATAATTCTGTAATTTATCACCGCATGACTTATTAGATTATTTGTCTTGCCCTGGTATTTAGCTTCCAGATAACTATAGGGATTATAAAATCCGGAAGGCCAATTGAGTTTTCCCGCGCTATCATAAAGCGGCGGTGCATCTGGCGGGAGAGACATGGCCTGTGAAACAAAATCTACTGGAGGAAGATTATTATTTTCAACTCCATAGGTAACCGCCAAATCGATCTTCAGCCTATTATCACTCGAGATATGGTTGAGTGTAAAATGTGCCGAACCCTTTTGATCGGCATAATTTCCTGGAAAAACCGGTGTTTCACGATGAAAACCCCCTCCCAGGGAAAACTGCGTATTTGAGCTGCCTCCAGAAATATTCACCTGCACATCCGATATGCTCGCTTTATTACCAATTAATAGTTTTTGCCAGTCAGTATAGCGTGTAGTGTCCCAAAGTAATAGGTCATAATCGCCATTGGTTAGTGATGGCGTGGCACCATCATTTTCAAAAGCTTCATTTCGCATCGTCAAATACTGTTGCGTATTAAGCAATTTCAGCGTCCTGTCAACTCCGCCACCGCCGAAATAAGTATTGAGATCCACTTTTGTTTTGCCTGCCTTTCCTCTTTTGGTTGTAATCAATATAACACCATTGGCTCCCCTTGACCCATAAATAGAAGTCGCATCGGCATCTTTCAATATGTTGATACTTTCGATGTCCGCGGGATTGATTGTGCTAAGCGGATTGCCCCCAGCAATTACTGAACTGGTAAATGTCGAGGCAAGTGATACCGAAGGATAAGGTACCCCGTCGATTACATAAAGGGGATCATTTCCATTGGCAATACTATTTTGCCCCCGAATTTGGACAAAAAAACCACTCCCGGGAGCCCCGGAATTTTGGGTGACGACTAATCCCGCCACCCGTCCTTCCAAAGCCGCCAGCGGATTTGAAACTGGCTGTTGTTCAATCGTTTCAGCTTTTACAGTGGATACATCGCCTGTATTCAGCCTTTTTGTTGTAGATCCATATGCAATAATCTGAACCTCATCCAGTTTATTGACCTTATTCTTAAGTGTAACGGTAAGTTGTTTCTGTCCGTTAACATTTACCCGGCTGGTTTCTACATTCGTACCACTAAATACCAGCGTAGCGTCGCTTGAAATATGCTCTAACAAGAAAGTACCATCTGACTGGGTTAAGGTTACCCGCTCAGTTCCTGACACACTCACACTGACACCCCCCAGGACTTCTTCTTTCTCATTTTTTACTTTGCCTGAAACGTCCATATTTTCAGACCTGCTGATGACATCCTTCCTATGGATAATAATAAACTTATCTTCCAACGAAAAATATATCGGTTGGTCTCTGAAACATAGTTTTAAAACAGATTGTACGGTTTCCTTATTAACAGTAATAGTTATAGGTTTCGTACCCACCAGCTGTTCTGTTGTATAAACAAAACGATAGGAAGTTTGGGATTGAATTGCAGAAAAAATATTCTGCATAGGAACTTTCTCCAGTTTAAGTGTGACCAGGTCATCCGTCTGAGCATACAGCAATTCGGGAGCGCCGAGATTCGAAATAATCACAACGGCGCATAGCAATAGAGGGAATGCAATGACTCGCATTAATTTTGGTTGTTAACGTGAATAATAATGGTGTCTCCAGCAATCGAACGGCAGGCGGCCTTACTTCATAACCATGATGGTTTTATCTTCCACCTTAAAATGTACACTCCCAGTTGCTTCTAACAAATGAAGCACTTTACTAACTGGAACATTTCGGGGAATACGTGCATTAAAATGATCTGCAATATTGTCCTGGTAAATAATCTTGGCGCTGTACCAATTTGAAATTTGTTGCATGACCGATTTTATTGGCGTGCCATTAAAAATAAACTGACCGTCTTTCCAGGCTAGAGCGGCCTCTAGGTCAGCCGTTTCTACCGAAATATTTCCCGTCTGACCTACGATTCCCGCTTCTCCTGGCTTTAAAGTGGTTTTTCCGTTTAATCTGATTGAGCCTTCTGCCAGCGTCACAATAGTTAAATGATTTTCAGGATAGGCATTGACATTAAAATGGGTGCCCAGTACGCGGACCTGATTGTTCCCTGAGTTAACAAAGAATGGATGCGAAGCGTCTTTAGCAACTTCGAAATATCCTTCTCCAACCAGCTCTACTTTCCTAGTCTCTCCCTGAAAAGCTGTTGGGTATTTAAGGGATGAAGAGGCATTGAGCCAAACCAGGGTACCATCCGGCAGTTGAATTCTGAATTGTCCTCCTTCTGGCACTATGAGTGTGTTAAACTGCTCATGGCTGGCATAATCCGCAGGGCTATTTACATGGTACCTGACCAGGCCGCTATCGCTTTTCACTATGCTTACATTGTCTTGTGAAGTCACTACACCATTTTTTTTACTATCCAACACGATCTTATCACCATTGGTCAGGATCAAAACTGCCCTGTTTGAACCCGGCATTATGTCACTGGCTTCCAATTGTTTGAAAGCTTCCATTTTTCTAGTAGCCGGATGTTTCGATTCAAAATAGAAGCCTGCAAATAAAAGAATACAGGCCGCCGCAGCATACGGCCAGAACGAATGGATCCTACTTTTCTTCTTCGGCGGCTTAAATTCGATCTTATTTTTAAGCCGGTCCAATACTTCTCCTCTCGGTGTCTGCTCCTTCCATTTCGACCAGGAATCCAGGTTTTCGGGATCTGTCAGTTTTTCAAAAATCTTTTGATTTTCCAGATTGGCACATACCCAATTGTCCAATTCCGCATGCTCATCCGAACTAAGTGTTTCCTTTATATACCCGGCAATAAGGTAGGCCACCCGGTAGGCAATTTCGTCTTGCCCCCCCCCCTTTTATAGGCTGTTCATCCTTCATTATAGAAAGTTAAAAAAATATTTCCACCTTATTTCCTGATAGTAATATCCAAAAATGACCAATTGGTCTAAAAAGTTGGTCAGTTTATTTTTAAAAAAGACCAAATTTCTATCATCCCTTAACGACCCGAGAAGGTTTCAGAATGATTAAATAGAAGGGGTGTATAGGAAAATTCATTCGAAATGGGAAAAAGAAAATCTATTGCCCGCAGTGAAATATTCACGAATAACAATCTGAGGTCTGCAACCTAATTTGAATTTGCAATATTCACCAGTTAACATTTTACTTAGAGAAGAGTAATCTTATATACAATTAAGTATAATAATATTTTTTCAATTTATTTAGACCGTTGGCTTTTTGGTTCTTTACCGTACTCAATGACAACCCCATCTCATCCGCTACTTCACCAGTTTTTTTGCCTTCCAGAAAAATCATTTTTATGATTTTCTGGGACTGCTTCGGCAGACGATTCAAAAACTCATGCATTTCACGGAAAACCTCCGCTTCTATGATAACTTCCATTCGATTCTTATCAGTCGTAGGAATTTGTATAGATTCATCGGTACTACTAATTCGAGCATCCTTGTTTTTTTGAATCCATTTAATACTTGAATTTCTAACGATAGTGTAGAGATAAGATTTAAGAGCACCAAACTGATAAAATGTACCTCTCCTATCCCAAATTTTGACAAAAGCATCCTCGACAATATCCTCCGATATCATCGGATCTTTTGTTATTTTAAAAGCATAATAATTCAATGTTGAAAATAATGCATGGAAAACCTCAGAAAATGATTTTTCCTCCCCTAAACGGAAGCCATTCATCATCTTCTCTTCGTTATGTATTTCTTTTTTTCGCATCCCGATTAATTTTTGGGAGCGATACCTAAGGATAATTTTCCATTCAACTTTTGAGTAAGAATCTAGTCGCTGCAAAAAAATAGCGCAGGTCTCGACTTACAGGTTGGCGGTTCTGGGAGGAACCTGGACACAATAAGAGAAACCCACGCCGTAGCGTGGGCATCCAACTTATCATCCCGTGTCCTAGAAAATCTCCCAGATTTCCAACCGAGACTCAAAGCGAATGCTTCAAATTATATGAAGGATCGCAAATTTATTGATAGTTATTAAAATTCGAAGAAATCTTTAGTAAATATAGGAATTATAATCAATATGGTCGATTTCGACCATATCAGTGCTGAAAAAATCCTGCAATTTTCTTTCTCAGATGAATATCAAGAGAAAGAAGGAAATAAGGAAACAATTTGGTGCCTATTTGAAAAAACATCGAGAAGATGTTTTGCGAATAGGAAGTGTTCGTCAGTTATCCTTTTTGTCCAATCTGGATCAAAGTAAGCTAAGTAAGTTAGAAAAGGGACAGATAGATTTCCGATTCGACACTTTAATCGAAATTGTTGCAACCTATAAATTGAAACCTAAAAACCTTTTAGGTTTTGACATTATTTTTTTGGATAAAGAAGCCGAATAAAAATATTTATAATTATCGTCGAAAAACAACGATAATCACTGCTTTTAATTTATCAAAAACTTCCATTTGCCAACACCTTTCTTCCGTTTGCCAAGCGTTCACGGCCTAAATTTACAGTTCGATAATTACCTTGAAATTATCGGCGTACCCGGATCATCACTGGCAAAACCCGGTAACCGTGACATACAAACTGGAACAATTAGACCGACTGGTAACAGATGCTGCCCTGGGTACACTCGGCAATAAATTCATATTGTCTGAAGAAGATGGCAGCCGGATTCTCTACGAGACGCTAGAAGAGACCGAAAAGCTCAAGGAACTTTTAGTAAGGGAAATATTCAGTTTTAGTAAGGAAAAGGAAATAGAAATCTATATTAAGAACTATCAAACCTCGCTTACTCATGTACTTGACCGTTTATATTATCAGCTTCTGCAATTAAAGGACCCAGGGCAAAGTGGTATTGCGTTTTACCAGAACTTATTCAAGCTGATACAAGCGCTACTTTCATTTATTGAAGAAAGATTTTCGAAATATTTTGATAAAAGCGCGAAGGTACCCGATGTCTATCTTGTCCTCACTAGAGATGAAATACAAGAAAAACTTGGCGCTCTTGCCCAAATTATAAAGGACAAATGCTCGGACGATCCGATTTCCACTCAAATAGCCCAAAAACTTGTTGAATTCGTAGCGCCATCAACTATCACGACCCTTACTTACCGGGATATTATGTTTTACAAGGAACTGGTTAAAGAATTGGAAGACTTGAGCCTATGGGAAAGAAGAGGAGGTATTTATTCGGGTTTACAGCAACTTCTCATCTACCTGAACTATAATGATAAGGAGTTTATCAACGGGTTGGTAAATCAGTTTAAACAAGTGTTGCAGAGTAAAAACGACCTCAATGACAAAATTGATCGGCTCTTAATCTATTCAAAAGAAATCAACCAATTGCAGTTAAAACCCGACACCGCCTTTTTGGACCGACACCCATCAGTTAAAAATCAGTTGAGCAATTGGTTTGCAGAGGAACTGGCGTATTTAGAGCGCAAGCTAAAGGGACTACAAACTTCCGGATCATTGCTATCGCCATTGGCAAGCCCTAAACCAAAAGTTGTCTGTCATTTACCCGTAGACCAACTTGGCATTCTTTTCCGGGCCGCTGCCGATATTAAAATTATATCTACCTCATCTCAAAAGGTTTTGTTTGACCACATTGCTCCCTGGCTGTCTACATTGCATCGTTCAGTATTATCCGCAGAAAGCATGCGTTCGAAGTCTTATAGTCCCGAAAAAAAAGATCAGGAAGCATTGAAAGACATTCTCATGCAATTATTTCGGCAGGTGGGCAAATATTAACCTGTAATCTAATGTGTTTGAAAACTTGAAAGCCTAAGATTCAATTTCTAATCAATGAAAGTATTCTATTTCCTTCCAGGAAATTAATTAATTCATTTAAAAGATGCTGGCTAAACCCTATAAAAGCAAACCAGTCTTCCATAGGTCGATCCACAAGCTGTTGGAGCCTTACGATATCATTGAGTTCAAACATATTTTGAAGAGAGCGGCTAATATCCAGTTGATGGATATCACGATAGAGTATCTCGGATATTGCATTTTCCATATGCAGCTTTTGATGAGATGGTATTCAAGGAAATACAATCACCGGCAAATTATGGTTATTTATGAAGTTGTCAAGCATTTTTTTATAAAGGAAATATGCACGCCATGGGATATCATTCTCGGAAGAAGCCGAGACGTTTTTACCATCGAACACAAACTCCAATGAAAATAAGGTGTAATGTTATAGAAATATTTCAGCCTGATCTTTTCAATTAATTTATTATTTTTTAAGCAATTGAAATAGGTACAGGGACCTCAGGACTTGTATCGTTTTATTTATATTCTTTGTTTTGATCATTAAAAGTAAACAGAATATAAATCTTTCTAAAACACATGAACAAAACATCCACCTCCAAAAGACGATTCGCCTCAGCAAATGCCAAATACAAAGCCAGTGAAATCAAATTATTATTGGATAATTCTGCTGGCAATGTTCCCACACTGTTATTTTTAGAAAAAGAATTTAATCTTGGTAAAAATTATTTACAGAATGGCTTTCAGGAATTATATGGATTGACAATTGGAAATTATACCAAGGAACTTAGGTTAAAAAGAATCAAATCCTTTCTGAAGGACTACACGCTTACACTTGATTCCATTGCCTTAGAAACTGGGTATAACGGTGGTGAGGCGTTGTGTCGATTTTTCAAAATGATGGAAGGTGTCAGTCCGGGAGTTTGGAGAAGAAATAATTTTGAAATCGCAGATATTTAAACGCAATAATTAAATATTAAAATTAACGAGGTCGAAACCGGCAAAAATCTGCTTACTATTAAAAGCAATATACGGATGGCTATGGTGCCTGTTAGAAGTCAAAGCAGAAATTTGATTAATTTCATCCTTCTCCACTTTTTGAAATAAAACCAACTGTTTGGGCACTTTTCGGTAGATGATTCCTCGGTCACCGATTCTTGGTGAGTATTCCAGACGGGAATCGAACATTATATGTTTCAACAGTGCTATATTAATGGTTTGCAAATATTTATAACGTTTTTATTGTCCAAGTTTTAAACAAGAAGTTACAGTGTAGTCACAGTGAATGGAGGAAGGGGGCCGTAATGAGTAAAAAGATAGTCAATTACCCTACACACTATTGCTTAAATATAGGTTCATCCCCCGCAGCATTTTTAAGCGCAAACTGTCTTTCATTTCTGATTTGCAAGCTCCTAATAAGAAGATAGAAATGTTTTGCCAGTTGTTTCCTGATTGCTGGAGAATCCATTCCCGGCTTAGATTGACCCTGGGAATTTTTATAAGTTGCTTTCGAGGCATTGTAAGCGTAGCTCAGAAAATTCCTTTTTCCCAAATGAGTATATCTATGAAATAGTTGTTCCTTCCAAATTTTACTCCCTTTGGCATTGTCACTATAGGCCATCGCTACTGTCTTAGCTATTCTGCCCTTCATTTTCCTGTAATACCGAGACAAGCTGCTACCACGGATAAAAATATCTTGTCCATTAAATTCGAAACCTAAATATTGAAGTGATTTATAAAAACTCCCTTCATTGGTTTTATCAGTTGTAACATGTGCGGCAAGCAATTTCTTTTTATTAAATCCTCTTATTACTCCCTTCGAATTTTGTCGGAACTCGACTATAACAGTTTTTTTACTTTGGATTTCAAGGAAATATTCTTGATCTATTTTATCAATGACAAATTCTTGTAGCTTAACTGCATTTTCACTGTCGCAGATTATTAAGATGTCATCACAATATCTTCTGTAGATAAAGCCTTCTGCCTTAGACTTATTATACAAGTCGCGATCAAAATCTAAAAGATAAATATTTGATAGCAACGCGCTCATCGCCGATCCCTGAGGAATACCAATTGGCTTTTTGGTTTTAACGTGAATGGCTTTGTTTTTCACAACCAACTTATCACTTCGCAAGAGATCAAACTTTTCGAAGTCTTTTTTCTCAGGAACTAAATCCAAAAGTGTCTTTGGTTTTTTTGAAAGTTTATCTAGCCTAATATTGTACCTTTTAAGAATTCTATTCTTACTGATGTAACTGTATGCCGTAAGTGCTTTATATATTTTATATTGGTCGGGTGGAAGTTTTTTTTTATCGGGCGGAAGTTTCCCACTAATTATTTTTTCCCACTTCTCTTTTAGCGTAGCATGATCAATATGATCGAAATATCCTTTGATGTCTAGGGCGATAGCGGTACAAGGACCCTTCTTTTTTATTTGATCGAATACTTCTTTAGAAAATTGGATATTGCATTTACCCCCAAGATCTGTTCTGTAGGCTAACACACATTCATCAAATTCATTCGCAACTATATACTGCTCATACATTCGGCCGAGAACATAGGCGTAAAAACCAAAGATCAAACTGTCGATGTGAGAACTGAAACTTATTGGGCGAGTCTTTGTTTCAAGGTCATATTTTTCTTCTTCCTCTTGAAATTTGTAGCGTGGCGTTTTAATTAGGATTTTTAAGAATGGTGCAAAGGCCCAATTGTCCATTCTTTTATGGGTGCGATTAAAGTATTTCAGCTTATCGAGGAGTATCTGCTTTATTTCACCATGCCTTTCGGGGAACCAGAAGCGCAGATCGAAATGTGTGTACCCTTTTTTTAAGTACTTTTTCTTAGGAGTATTATTGCGGAAGGACTCTTTATAATTCACTAACTCTCGCGCTGACCACTCATTCCAGTATTGTTCGAATTCTTCAGCGGAAAGCATCGTTTTGATTTTTAATGGGAGTGGGCCATAGACCGTTTCTATCTAATGAGGATTGTTCACCTCTACAGACCTTACTCCACCCCTGGCCGATCATTTATTCAAAATGCGGCACTTCTGATCTCCTTGAGCCAAATCAAACTCGGTTTCCCGAGGCGTTTACCGAAACGAATTAAAGCTGACGAAAGAATTACTGATGATGATACTTATTATTACCCTTGATATCCTCTATCCTGGTGGGGACGGCGGAATACCCGACAGACTGACCAAGATGGCACAGATATTGACATGGATTAATAGATATCACCTATTAAACTTTCTCCCTAGGCCTATTTCAGCCGTTGCGGTTGTAACCCGTCAAATTGTATTCCAGTCTCACAATGTGACAAATCGTCATGACATTTGCTTGACTTACCAAATACTTAGATCCAAAGTCTTATTTCTAGCCTTCCCTTCTGTCAAAACCTGGACCTAATATACTTGTTAAATAGTCCATTGTTATCAATTCTGGCTGATTGATCTTATTATCATCCACCACGACCTTTTTTTGATAGTCATTTAGGTTGTCAAATGCCATTGACACAAAATCGGTATACCGAATCGGCCCGGTCTGTTCTGTGTAATGGTCAAAAATCGCATCCCCGCCTTCTTGATAAATAGTCGTTGGAATACCGGTGAGTGGGCACCGCTTGGTATCCACAATGATAAATCTGTTGTGGTTTACTGAATTCATCTTTTTAAGTTTTAATTGGTACGGAAAATTGTTATCATTTCAATTTACTGATTTTTTGGCATTAGCATACATGAGATTCTCCACTAGTTCCGAAAAAACATCAACGGAGAAAATTTAGATTATTTTCGCCTACCAATATTTTAATTGAATTGGCGGTAAAATCATTCATTAAAGACCATAAATTATCATTGTCTTTTGGAACCAACGAAAAATACCCGTCTTTAAGATCTATTATCGTAATAAATGCATCTAAAAATTCCTGGAATTGCCCCTTTAGACCATTCATCCCATCTTTAGAAAAGACGGATCTGATATGCGTAGCTGCGTTTCTAAGAATTGAAACAAATTCAAAAAAATCCCGCCAGGTATCATTATAATTTATGCGAGGGTGCATGTTTAAGAAAGTAGAAAAATCACCGTTTTTAGATTTCAGAAATTCAATAATAAATCTGTTATTTTTAGTGTCTATATCTATTCCACTACCTTTGAGGTGTTTCTTAATTGCACCATCAATTCTATTATAGTAACTTCTCTCGCGAGTATCATCTATTATTTCAGGAAAATATATTCTATGAATCACCTCTAGAAATACCAATTCCATTTCGTTATATGCCTTTGAAACATATAAATTGGCGGTTCTTCCAAAGAATTCTTTAAACCATTCTGGTAAATCATTCATACTTTTCTCCAACTCTAAATTCAAACTTTTAAGCCATCCTTGTTGTGAATTATATGGTATATCGTAAACATAAAAACCAGATTCGAATGCTCGTCGATCCGGATTAATATCTTGGCTAATTATTTCTTCGATTTTGCCTTTAAGAAACGTATTCCAAAAATGCAAATCGCTGTTAATTTGGAAAAGTGTATCCATATATCTCCTATACGAATCCCTTATAAGCAATAAGTCAGATGGTTCTAAATCACTTTTTGATGTCAATTGCGCAGCATCCATAAATTGAAATTTGTCTAAGATACTAAATTATTTCGTAATTCATTACTATTTTCTTTAGTTTGCCCAGTTTATAGCATTAAAATAGTTTTTATGACTACGCTGCAATTAGGTTTGGTCTCTAATATTATAGGGACAGTTTTAATTTTTATATGTGGTTTCCCATCACTGATAAATAATGAAAACACTCAAGGTTTAATGAGTACTGGTGAATTAAGTAAAGAAGATGATAAAAAGCGGAGAAGAAAGAATATAATAGTTAAATCTGGTGGTTATACAGGTATTCTTTTATTACTCGTTGGATTCATTATTCAATATCTAGACACGAAAAAATAAAAAAACGCCCGTGGAAATGTTTGTAATCCCTGAGGCTACAAGCAGACTCTATATTATTGTGAAATTATAATGTTGCTTAACATATTATTTTTGAATAGCATTTCCAAACTTAAATGAGAACTTACTATGTAATTACTTTGACGAGCAGGAAGCCAAAAATCGGAGAAATTTAGTATCGCGGCCTCCAATGTAGTTACATCCCCTATATCTCCTGCGATTTTATCCATATCGCTAATTTTAGAATGACAGTTTACGATAAACCCTAGAATAACTTTCCCATTTTCGAATGATTCCCCCTTTAATTTAAAATATGTCGAAATGCTATCTATAAACGTCTGTTTTGATATTTTTAGTGAGGGTAAAATTTCTACTTTGATATATGTTCGGTCACTACAATCGCCACCATTCATTATTAATTTATTGGCTGAGTCCGCCGATATGTAAGTTTGAGAAAAGGTTAAAATCGGAAAAGATGAAATTAGCAGAAAGATAAAATAGCGGTTCATGTGACTGTTTTATTGGTATGAATTTATCCTTATTTTAATCAAGTTGCTGTTTTTAACCCCTTTAATTTATTATCCCTTTGTGTTACGGTAAGTGGAAACACTTATGTTTTCGATCCTATATTTGGACATGGCCAAAAAACCCATTCTTACCATAGACCTCAACGTTTGGTGTACCCTCTCGGAACGCTCAAAACTAGAGAATATTAAACTGGGAGCCCTTTCTGCCCGGTTGGTCCGTACCAAGAGGGGGAAGACACCAAACCCAATAGAGTACTGGGAAATTAAAGATCTCGGGATTACTCTAGTAAAACGGAAATAAAGTTATGCTCTCCCCGACTCATAACTTTTTCCGCACCTTCCCGAGGTGATAATGGAGATCTACATGATTTTACGTGAGTGAATTATTTCCTCACCTAAAATCCACTCACAATGCGCTACGAAGAAATCAAAGCAGCTCAGCTCCTTCACACAGACCGCCAACAGTTACTCGATTTTTTACACCAAGTAATTACCTACGGGAGAGAAACCCAACAGGGAGGATTGGTTCGTCGGGCCAACCAGACCCTACAAAGCCTGTCCATGAAGACGATGTTTATGCCGGGTCCTGCTGAAAAGAATTACAGGAAGTTTCAGTGTATTGAAATCATTGACTAAGGCCCGTTTTTGATCCCCTTAAAACTGTAAACCCCGATTTGTCGGCGTTTTTTTGTTTCTTGAATTTCCTTTTTATTGCTGGAATGAGGAATGTCAGGCCAATTACCAACCAAACCACACCTTCTAAAATAGTTGGGTTATGATAAGCTCCCGGGTGCTCCAATACCCATTTAGAAGGATATATTGAGCCATAAATTTTGGCGATACCAAGGAGAGTTCCAGTAATTCCTAATATAAGCCAGGCGTTTGATTCAGGGGGAGGACGGCGAGGGAATAGGCGCATGGTCTGAAATTACCAAGAAATAACAACTTTTGTAACCCCAGTGTTCCTTGGGATTTCAATTGTCGCGGTAAAGAATTACCATCGAAGGGGGTACGGAGGGGAGGATGATACCGAGTGGAGGGATCGAACCTGATTCGTAAAAATTTCAGACACAAACGCGTTTATTTAGTTTCATAATTGTAGCTTCCCTCTAAATATTTAAACAATCCATCAATGAATTTCGATATTCAAAACCTTATATCCGTTGGGATTGGACTAGTATTTATACCAGTATCTGTATCTTATAGGAAGAAAATAAATAGATTACAATCCACGGGTATAGAGGTTACAGGGATAGTATTTGACATCGTTTACCGCTCCAATATGCCGGGGAACATACGTAGCAATCGTTATCCAATTATTAGATTCCTTACTGTAGAAAACAAGTGGATGACTGAGGAATACAAAAATTCAATAGGTCTGTTTAAGAAAGGGAAAAAAGTAACTGTTGTTTATAATCCTGAAGATCCCAAAGACTTCATAGTCAATAATCAGGCACTCAAATACATTCCTACCGTATTCCTGATATTTGGCGTTATGGCTATTTGTTACGGGCTCTTGAATTTGTTGAAATAATTTTCAACTAATTTGATTGCTCACTTCATCACCTCCACAACAAACCGATCAACCCCTATTCTGTACTGGTATCGCAAAAACTCAACAGCCATCAATCTTCTCCCAGTGACCTTACATTGGTAAGTTATAGGGTCCACCTGTCTCCAAACCTCCCTCACCGGGGTATTAATTCTAGTATCTAATTTCTGCAATTTTTGGAATATGTCTGGGAATTGAGTTTCCATTATCGACTGTTTTTAAGCCGTTCCACGATGTGGCAGAGGGAGTAAGTCAAGAGAGAGACGAGAAACATTAATATATTCATGATATTAATCCTGTTTTTCTAAAAATCCTCCATCTATCGGCTTAGAGGGGTGGTGTTTTTTTATCACTTTAAAAAAATGGCCCATATCTGTGAAAACAGTCTGGGACCAGCCATGTACTATTAGTAAAAAACTCATTTCATTTTAAAAAACCCAGTCCAGGTCGATACTGAACCGGGTACTCGATTCAAAACAAAAAATTAATGGATGCAGATTTATGGTTTCAACTCAATATTCTTCAGCTCCGCGCTCTGGGAGTTGGCGACGAGTCCGAAACGACTGGCCAAAGCTGGAATCTCGGAGCTATCATTTTTATATCCCTTCGCGTTCCATTTCGCTTGACAAGCCTCTTTGAATAGATTCAACATATGTTCCTGAGTTACGTCCGAAATCACAGACGGTTTAAATTTTTTGATCACCCTATCTTCATAAGGCTTATCCTGAAACTCGTATTCACTCGCTCCCATTTCTGTCATAGCCTTGGCGATGTAAGCATTCTCCACGCGGCGCGCGTCCAGGTCGTAACCTGATTTGAACAAATTGAAATTCCGGTTATGGTCTGGGTCTTTTGAATCGCAGGCTGACTTCAAAAAGTTTGAGGGATTGTGGAGACCGCGGGCGCGAGCCTGGATTACCTTTCCATTGGCTGGGTCTGATTGATAACGGGCCATCTCCCTTTCAAAATAATTAAGTTCCTTCTTTCCAGTCTCCTTCTTGTTTTCCACTTCCGACTTAACCTTTGACGAAGTCACTCGAAAGAGACCGGATAGGTTGTTATTGACTCGTTCTTGAACATTCATATAGAAATTTGTTAGTTACTTTTTGATGATTTTCAAACTGTGTGTTTCACCGGTGCTTTCTTCCACACTTCCAGAATCTTTTTATGGTAGGTCCATGCGTCAATTTCATTGACACCGTACCGGATGGCGCATTGCAATGTAAAATCACTCATCATCTTGTCTGGGATTACAAATGTTTTGCCCACACTCTCAACGGTAAACTGAATCCCATTTTTATAGATTGGGCAACCAATATCGCAAGAGTTTTTAAACAGTCGGGAAGCCATTTGATTAGGAATGGGCTGAGAGTAGTCCCAGTTCCAAGGCGTTTCTACATCCGGAGAATTGTTATAGTCTCTTTTGATCATATTCTTTACATTGGATAAGAAACTTTTTAAAACATTTAAATCGGGTTGAACTGTTTGCATATGATAATTTAATTTGTTTCGTTTATCAGACCGTTACCAAATTGTAAGCTTTTGACTTGAAATAGTCTTTGCCCATTTGGAAATAAACCATGACCAGAACCAAGCCTTCGTCGTAGGTTGCGACTCGTGTGACCGAGATCAGTCTCGGATAGAATATCACATCTTCAATTTCCACTCGGAGTTCACCATCTATAATTTGTGGCCATTCACCGCGCCACTTTCTATAATTTATTTGGCCTCCGTTTTTACCATTGGTATTTTTGTTACTCATTTTTGTATTATTTTATTACCAGTTTAAAATTCTTGCGAGGACGTTTCAAACTGGTTTTTTTGTGACTATTTTCGACTTCTTCTCTCCCCACTATTCTTACGAATAGATTCCATGACTTCACTTAACTGGAATCTGTAACTGTTCCCAATCCGGTAACATCCTTCCAGTTCACCTCTCGCGATTAAATTCTCGATGGTGTTAGGATGAAGATGAAGTTTGTTCGCCAGTTCAATTTTTGTAATCATTGACTCAGATTCGATTCCACTAACAGTTACGTTCATACGAGAATGTATTTGTTTGTGTAAAAATCTGTGAGAATGGTTATCTAACCTCGATTATGTGTCGATAATTTTATGACAGTTAACTCGACGTAGTGGATTTAACATGAGTGTAACTAGTCGTGGAGAGATCTAGGGAAGAGAGAAATGTTTAATTCCAATGTATGCAAAATCGGGCGGTATGTTGTATCTGGGCTTAAATAATAAAACCAAATCAGATTGTCGGTTATCATATAGTATTTGGCACGGTTTACATTTAATATATCTAGCGTTTCCGTAAATTCTCCAAAGTTTGAATCTTTGCTAAAAAAAAATTGAACACCATTTAACGTGTCTTTTTCGGCAAGAATTTTTCTTATTTGTTTTTCCGCGTAAGCAAATCTTTTTTCGTCTTCCACCTTTTGTCCAGTGAGGTTAATTATTGCGTAGTCTCGGAGCGGAGGAAAATGATCTCTATATTGTCTAGAATATCCCGGATGCTTTTTTGCATATTTTTCATTGTAAAGGAAAATAGAAAATGTCTTTGGATATCTTATTATTTTAGCATTTTTGGAAAAATAAATTAAGAGGATAGGAAGTAATACTAAACTTATCATTCCCGGGACATAGTAGATTTTCTTTCGTTTCAAGGGTTCTATTTGTATTGGGATACAAAAACAAAGAATTTCCATAAATTCCAGAATTCCGAAGGTTTTTGTTCCTTGGGTGTTCTTTAGACATTCAAAAATCACCTCTCACCATTGGTATTTTAAGCACCAGGATCGTCCCTATGACTGGAACCGAACTCGAAATATACCTATAGAGGTCTTTCTTTAATGAAGAATAATAAAAAATCTGACTGCTGGAGAATGAATTATCCAGACACCTCTACATAAAATAAAAAAACTCCCATAGTCTCTGTTTGTAATGAATCCGCCTACAAGTAGCTTTCTTCAGACGTTCGGTTGAATATAGGAATCTTGGCGACGCAAAAAAATTACAACAGCCTTCTACAATATGTTAATGATTTACAATTGGGTGGTTAAAAAGGATTCATCCCGAGTTATAATTCTTTCCCCATGGGTGGACAGATAATTTCCATACTTGCTTCAAACTGGTATTTTTTGGTTCTCTATTGGTAATGATTTCGCTGAAGGCTGACCCCATATTTGTAGTGAACTCAAACACTACTTATGCTCAGCTCAATTTCCTGGACATCATTTTTCTGGATGCTGATCCCTTTGGTAATTCTCTATTATCTATTGGTGCTCATATTTTATTATAGGAAGGATTTGTTTTCATTGCAGAGATACACCCATGAATCTGAAAATGAGTTTTCTAATTATGCTTCGACGCTCTCTTCCAACTCTGAACAGACTGGCCTCCCATACCCGTCTTCAAAACAAATTGAAGAATATACTCCTGACACCGTTCACGAACTCATAGAAGACTTAAAATTTCTTTTTGTTCACGCTTCGAAAACCAACATGGTAAAAGAAGAACTGGTCCAGGCCGTCCGCTCGAGCCTGAAGAAATATCCGGGTATCGGACAGAACGGCTATTTGGAAGACCTCAACTGGCATATCACCCAGGAAGCCAGAGAAAACTGTCGGTTGGAGCTCCTTCCAGAAGATCTGAAACGAATCTGGAGTTCTTAAAAAGTAATTCTCCATTCGACCCCCAGGTGTAAGAGAATGATGATGGGGATAGGGGGCGAATGGAGATTTTCTCATTGCTATTATTCATCTTAAAAGACAGAGAACATGAAAATCGGTGCAGGTTGCTTTCTTAAAAGATGGTCGGGTCATCAGAGGACCCGCCTATCTTCGATCTCTTCGCTTCTGGCTAGAATGGTAAAAGCCATCGCCTTAACCCTGGTCACGACCAAGGGGTTTGGTCAGGATGGCAATGCGGGGATTACTGCCGCTACAACCAACATCACCAGTTATTTCGCAACGGGAGTCACATTGATGTATGCCATCGGAGCCGTGCTGGGCCTGGTCGGTGCGGTCAAAGTATACCAGAAATGGTCTCACGGAGATCAGGATACCAGCAAGGTTGCCGCGAGCTGGTTTGGCAGCTGTATTTTCCTGGTCATCGTGGCGACCGTTCTCAAATCTTTCTTTGGCGTGTAAACACCTTTGACCATGTCCAACAGTGCATACAAAATCAACAAAGGCATCAACAAACCCATCGAGTTTAAGGGACTCAAAGCCCAGTATATCTGGTATCTCGCGATTGGCATGCTCTTGCTCTTACTCGGATTTGCCATTCTATATATGATCGACGTCAACGCCTATGTCAGCATTGCTCTGATCGTCGGCGCCGGCACCGGGTTCTTCTGCTGGGTTTACCGCTTGAGCAATACCTACGGCGAACACGGAATGAAAAAGAAGATGGCCAGCCGGAACATTCCAAAAAACGTAAAATGTTACAACCGCCAAGTTTTTATTACTTATCACCAACCAGAAAAAACCCGTGATGGAAAGAAATATATCCGATATACTACCCATACTGGATGTTGAGCAGGACGCCATCCTCTCTAAACAGGGAGATGTCACGATTGGCTTTGAAGTGACCCTGCCTGAAATCTTCACGCTCTCCAACGAGGACTATGAAGCTTTTCATCAGGGATGGATCAAAGCCATCAAAGTACTGCCCAAATATTCCATTTTTCATAAACAAGATTGGTTTACCGAATCCAAATACGCGGCAGACTTCTCTAAGGAAGATAGCAGCTTCTTATCCCGCAGCTCGGAACGTTTCTTTCACGAGAGACCTTTTCTCGCCCACCGGTCCTACCTATATATCACCAAAAGATCCTTACAACATAAAAATTCGAGCTCGCTCAGCTCCAGCCTTTTGAAAAAATCCATCGTGCCGGACCTGGCCCTCAATAGTCGGTTGCTTCAGGAATTTCAGGATGCGGCCGGTCAGTTTCAGCAAATTCTGGAAGACAGCGGCTTTGCCCGGTTAAGAAGACTGAAAACAAAAGACCTGACCAGTAATGGCGTCCGCGCTGGCCTGATCGAACAATATTGCTTCTTACTCGAAGATGATCGCCTCTTCATCAAAGACATCTCCTTTGACCACGGCATTCAGGTGGGAGACGCCTACTGCCAGCTTTTTACCTTGGCTACTCCTGAAGAGCTTCCGGGTCTATGTGGGTCCAGGATAAATTATGACCGGTACTCCACCGACAAAACCAAATTTTCGGTAGGATTTTCTTCCGCTCTCGGACAACTCTTGAGCTGTAACCACCTCTACAATCAATACATCTTTCTGGACGAACCCCAGAAAACCATCAAGATGATGGAAAGCAAAAGAATCAGACTCCAGTCCCTATCTGCTTATTCCAGAGAAAACACGATCGCCAAAGATGCCGCCAACGATTTTCTGAATGAAGCCATCGGAGATCAGCGGTTGCCAGTAAAAGCACACTTTAATATATTGTCCTGGACCGACGACTGGAACCAGGTAAAAGATATCAAAAACCTCGTGTCATCTGCCCTGTCCCAGTTGGATGCGGTACCGAAGCAGGAGCTGTCGGGATCACCGCAAATCTTCTGGGCGGGCATACCGGGGAATGAAGCGGATTTTCCGATGAACGATGCCTTTGACACTTTTGCGGAGCAGGCTACCTGTTTTCTGAATCTCGAATCCACTTACCGGTCTTCCCTCTCTCCCCTGGGTATCCGGCTCGGAGACCGGCTTACGGGTAAGCCGGTACAGGTAGATATCTCTGATGAACCCGTCAAGAGAGGCATCATCACGAACCGCAACAAATTCATACTGGGTCCATCTGGCAGTGGCAAGTCCTTTTTTACCAATCATATGGTGCGCAGTTACTATGAGCAGGGAACTCATGTGGTGCTCGTTGACGTCGGTCACAGCTACAAGGGGTTGTGCGACCTGGTACAGGGTTATTATTTTACCTATTCGGAGAAAAATCCAATCCGGTTCAATCCATTTTATATTGGGCCGGGAGAAACCCTGGATACAGAAAAAAAGGAAAGTATCAAAACCCTTCTGCTGGCACTTTGGAAAAAGGACAACGAATCCTTTAACCGCTCAGAATATGTGGCCCTATCCAACGCGCTCACCGGCTACTACGAAAGAAACCAGGGTTTCCCCTGTTTCAACAGTTTTTATGAGTTCCTGAAAAACGATTTTGTTCATGTCCTGGCTGGTGACCAGGTAAAAGACAAAGATTTTGATGTTTCCAATTTTCTCTATGTCCTCCGACCCTACTACAAGGGAGGAGAATTCGACTACCTGCTCAATGCATCAGAAAACCTGGATCTTCTCCAACAACGCTTCATTGTCTTCGAACTGGATAATATCAAGGATCATCCCATCCTATTTCCTGTCGTCACCCTGATCATCATGGAAGTATTCATTTCAAAAATGCGCAAACTAAAAGGTATCCGCAAGATGATCCTGATCGAAGAAGCCTGGAAAGCCATTGCAAAGGAAGGGATGGCGGAGTATATCAAGTACCTCTTCAAAACCGTCCGCAAATTTTTCGGGGAGGCGATCGTCGTTACCCAGGAAGTGGAAGACATCATCTCTTCCCCGGTGGTCAAACAAGCGATCATCAACAACAGCGATTGTAAAATCCTGCTGGATCAATCCAAATACCAGAACAAGTTTAACCAGATCCAGGAATTACTCGGACTAACCGAAAAAGAAAAGACGCTCGTCCTGTCCATCAACAAATCCAATGATCCGACAAAAAAATACAAAGAAGTCTTTATAAGCCTGGGGGGAGTTTTGTCCCGGGTTTACCGGACGGAAGTCTCTCTGGAAGAATACCTGGCTTATACAACAGAAGAAACAGAAAAAATGAAAGTGCAGGAATATTCCATGCGGTGGGGAAATATCGAAAAAGGCATTGCGGCGCTTGCAGGGGAAATCTCAACAAATACAGCGTTATGAAGCGGTTTATCTGGATGGGTTTCTTCCTCTTCGGAAGCCTCGAGGCTGCCCGCTCCCAGATCATCATCACGGAAATTCTAAAAGCTGTAATCAACGCAGCCGACCTGGTCGTTCAGCAGGTTCAGAATGAAACGATCGTACTCCAAAATGCAGAAAAAGAGATTACCAACGTCATGTCCAAACTTCAGCTGGATGATATCACCAGTTGGGTGCAAAAACAAAAGGACCTCTATCAGGAATATTACCAGGAACTGGCGATGGTAAAGGACCTGATTTCAGGTTATGACAAATTAAAGGCCCTGGTTCAAATGCAATCCAACATCGTTTCTGAATATCAGCGGTCGGCTGGCTTATTTAAGCAGGATAAACATTTTTCGGCAACTGAACTCAACTATATGACGGGTATTTATTCCGGTATCCTGGATCAAAGCCTGAAAAACCTGGACCAGGCCATGCTCGCGGTTAGTTCCCTGGTCACCTCCATGACGGATGCCCAGCGGATCCGTCTGATCGAAGATGCCTCCAAGGGAATGCAGAAAAACTGGGATGACTTAAGACGCTTTAATAGCCAAAATGTCTCCCTCAGCCTGGGTAGAAGTAAGTCCGAGGAGGACATCCTGGCTGTCAAAGACCTATACGGATTGGAATGAAAGGGTTCTGTCGGGGCAGCTTCGGCTAAACCTGCCCTCTGAAAAAAATAAACAAATGTTTACGCCTTATCTCTAGAATCTATGAAGCGCATCCGGTTGATATTTTTTTTCTTGAGTCTGGGCGGATCGGTGTCTGCACAAGCAGATATCCAGGCCATGTTAAAGCAGATTGCTCTCATTGCTGTGCATGTGCAGGAACTGGAAAAGGCCATTGAAATTGCCCGGTCGGGTCTTGCGACCATTTACGATATAAAAAATGGCGAGTTCAATTTGCACAGTCTTTTCTTCAGTTCTTTAAAGTCCGTAAATCCGGCGGTCGCGAAGTATACAAAAATTGGGGAGATTATCCAGGACCAGGGATTGATCCTTTCTGAATTCCAGCAGCTCATCCATAGACTGGCTTCCTCCAAAACGATCTCCTCAGCCACCTTATCCTATGTCAATACGGTCTATACCCATATGACGGATGAATGTTCCAAAACCCTGAATGACCTGATGGTGGTAACGACCGGTGATGCACTGGAAATGACGGATGATGAGCGGATCACGCGGATAGATGGAATGTACCGGGATATGCAAGACCGGTCCGCGTTCACGGTACAGTTCTCGTCGGCAGCCACAAACCTCGTCCGAGAAAGTGAAAAGGAATCGTCAGAAATAAAAGCACTCAAAATCCTGGAATAGCATTTTTATATGAAGAAGAAAATAATCCTCTCACATTTTTTAGCCACGTTGGTTGCTTTCCTGCCCATTAGGGGAAAGGCACAGGCCTATGAGCTGGAAAGACTGGTCTTGGATATTGAAAAGCTGGCCCAGCTTAAAGCCGTACTGACCAATCTATATAAGGATTACGAAGTGTTGGAAAATGGCTATACCGCTATCCGCAATATTGCGGAAGGAAATTTTAACCTGCACAAACTGTTTCTGGACGGCCTGCTGGCAGTCAGCCCGGCAGTTCAAAAATATGAGCGCATTGTGGATATCATCAGTGACCAGGAGAAAATCCTGTCAGAATACAAATCGGCCTATTCCATATTCAAACAGGACAAACATTTTACGCCGGATGACCTGGTCTACCTCTCGACGGTTTATAACAACCTGGTTACAAAAAGTGAAAAGAACCTGGAAAATCTTTTCGACGTCATCACGGCCAGTAAACTCCGGATGAATGATGCGGAAAGACTGGAGGCGATTGATGCCATCTACCGCGATACCCATGACGAACTAATATTTCTAAGGCAGTTTGATAACAGGACGGCGGTGCTGGCGACGCAGCGGGCAAAACAGGAAGAGGGTATCGGTACGGTCAAAGGTCTATATGACCTTCCCTAGAGGATTAAAGTGAAGATTGAAATATGAGGTGTATGAAAAAAATAAGTGGCAGAGCGGGATTGGGCTTTTTGTTTTTCCTGCTCCCGGTAATTTCTGAGGCGCAGGACCGCTACGAAGGATTTCACGGGCTGCAACAAGTCCTGGAAAATCTCTACGATCAAATGATTCCCCTCTCGAGCCAGCTGATTGGTGTTGGCAGGGCACTGGCTGGTTTTGCGGCTTTGTGGTATATCGCCTCCCGGGTCTGGAGGCACCTCTCCCGGGCTGAACCGATCGATTTTTATCCGCTCCTGCGCCCCTTTGCAATCGGACTTTGCATCGGACTTTTCCCGATGGTGCTGAACCTCATCAATGGAATTTTGCAGCCGACCGTCGCAGCAACAGACGCCATGGTGATGAATACCAATCAGGCACTGCAGGACATGTTGGATGGAAAAACACAAGCGATTTCGCAACCACAAAATCCGGCGCTGAGTCCGGACGATGATCCGAGTCACTGGTACCAGTACGCCCATCCGGATGTGCCGGCCAGCCCTACGCCGGATTCGGGTAATCCGATCTCTAGTGCCCTTTCTGCATTCAGCATTAAGAACCTCATCAAGACCTGGATTGCGGAGATCCTGGAATTATTCTATCAGGGGGCCGCGCTTTGTATCGATACGATCCGGACTTTCAAACTGGTCGTGCTCGCCATTCTGGGTCCTTTTGTCTTTGGACTCAGCGTCTTTGATGGTTTTCAGGATACGCTCCGCCAGTGGATTGCCCGCTACATCAATGTTTTTCTCTGGCTTCCGGTGGCCAATATTTTCGGAGCGATCACGGCCAAGATCCAGTTGAATATGATGGTGCTGGAGGCATCTGGTGGTAGTACCGATCCTTTCTTCGGCGATACGAATACGGCTTATCTGATATTTCTGCTGATTGCCATCATCGGATATTTCACGGTGCCTTCCATTGCGGGATATATTGTCCATGCCGGCCATCACGCTTTGTTTAACCGGACCTCTGCCCTGGCCACGACCGCCGTTTCCACTTATACCGGAATGATTTTACGGGGCAGCAATTATACATCTGCCTCTTTTGAAAACCCTGCCCGCGGCGAAAAAACTTATTCAGCAGGCGGATCGCCCAAAGGTTCGGTCGTTTCAGACTACAAGACAAAAAAGATAACGGGTGAAACCTGAAAACCCTGTTGCTTTTATTCAAAAAATATTCTGGAATTATTTAACACCCATTCATGTTTACCAAAGCGAAAAATATCGATACTGCCTTTCAGCACATAAGGCTTTTCAGCCTCTTTTTTCTGGGCAGCTGTGCCGTTATTACTTGTCTGGTAAATCTGAACGCCCTGAAACTGGTCCGGCAGTCAGAAGCGCGTATTTATATTCTGGCGAATGGAAAAATCCTGGAAGCTTTTTCGGGGGATAGAAAAGACAACCTGCCGGTAGAAGCCCGTGACCACATCACCATGTTTCATCATTACTTTTTTACCCTGGACCCGGATGAAAAGGTCATCACCAGCAACCTGACCAAATCCCTTTACCTCGCAGACGGTTCTGCTAAAAAACAGTACGACAACTTAAGGGAGAACGGCTACTACCGAAACATCATTTCCGGGAATATCAGCCAACAGCTGGAGACCGATTCGATCTCGCTGAACATGACCGACTATCCCTACTTTTTTCATTATTCGGCTAAGGAGAAATTGATCCGTCTGACGACCATCGTTACCAGGACCCTGGTTACCGAAGGATACCTGCGCAACGTTGCCCGATCAGACAACAACTCCCATGGTTTCCTGATAGAAAGATGGGCCATTTTGGAAAATAAAGACATAAAAACAGAATTCCGCTAGTAAGACTGATTAAATAATAAGATCATGTACATTTTTAGAAAAAGGAAAAAAAGCGATCCCGTCCCGCGCGGCTTTGCAGCAAAAAAAAGCATTGGCTGGAACAGAATCCTTGAAAAGAAAAAGGCAGCGCTTGCTGTCTGGTTGGGCCAAAAAATCAATGCCTGTTCGGTCAGCCAAAAAAAAGCGGGCCTGATTTTGTTTTGTCTCCTGTTCGGTTCCTGGAGTATCATGCAACTGGTCCCCCTGTTCTATCCCCATCCTTTCCCCAGCCATTTTCTTTTCATAACCCATCTCAGATCTCCTGATCCTTCGGAACTATCTTTTTCGGATTCACTCATCCGAAGGGCCAAAAACGCCGCCCATTGGCTTGACAGCCTGAAAGTCCCCGATAGCCCATCGATCAAAGCCATTTTCCTGACAAAACCGGTCCTGCCTGAAAAGACACTCGAAGATTTTTATCCATTTCAAATAAAATAGTTATGTCCTCCATTCAGTATTCACCCAGGTTCTTAAAGCACCGCAAATTTCTGCTGATGTTGCCCGTCCTTATCCTCCCCTTTCTCATCGGGCTGTTTGTCATCCTGGGTGGTGGGAAAGCAAGTTCCGAAAGCCTTGCGACGCACCCTTCGACGGGCCTTAACACAAAACTTCCAGATGCTCACATCAAAAAGGGGAACGATAAATCAAAGTTGTCGCTCTATGAAGAAGCCAGTAAGGATTCAGCCGTCCTCAGAGAAAAAATAAAAAACGATCCTTACTATAGTTTGGAGCCGCACGATTCATCCAGTGTCAACTCATCCAGTTCTGAAGCAGTCGACCAGCATGCCTCCCGGATCGTGAGCCAGTTAGCGGTACTCAAGTCCGTACTGCAACATCAAAAGGAGCCGACGCCTGCGGATGTCCCGCCTTCCCATGCCGGTTCCAGATCTTCCCAGTCCCCACCGGCTCCAAACGATCCGTCCAAAGCGGGCAACTTGAAAACGCACAACCCGGATATCGATCAGCTAAATACTTTACTCGATAAAGTCATGGTGATCCAGCATCCGGAAATAGTCCGGGACAGCCTCACGGAACTAGACAAATCCAGAAAGTTGGCAGCCTTTCATGTAGTGCTCAATCCAATACCCAGAGATATTGAAACTTTTGGAACGGGTGTGGAAACTAAAAATGAAGGATTCCAGGAACCCAATCCTTTCTTCGACCTGGCAAAGGACGCGTCCATAGTGGATCTTTCTCACACCAGCCTTGAAGCCGTCTTTCCTGAAACGCAGGTACTCATCTCCGGATCTACCGTCAAACTCAGACTGCTGGACGATATCCGGATTGCCGGTCACTTAATTTCTAAGGATCAGTTTATATACGGGATTGCTACCCTCAATGGCGAAAGACTTAAAATTCAGTTCAGTTCCGTTCGCGCAGGAAACGATATTCTCCCCGTCTCCCTGGAAGCCTATGACCTGGACGGTTTGGCGGGTATTTATATTCCCGGCAGCCTTGACCGCGATATAGCCAAACAATCTTCCGATCAGGCGCTCAGCGCGATGACCCTGACTTCGCTGGATCCTTCTATCGGCGCGCAGGCCGCCGGAGCCGGCATACAGGCAGCAAAAACACTTCTCAGCAAAAAGATCAAGTTGGTAAAGGTGACCATAAAAGCAGGCTACAAGGTTTTATTAAAAGACACCAAATCCTAATTCAAGCACCATCAAAAAAATCATTATGAAAAGACTATTTGCCCTGGCTATGTTATTTTTTTCCCTCTTCGGCTCTGCTCAGGTTTCGATTCCTTCCTATACGGTCGCTGTCACCTGTAAAAAAACGACCAATATCCTATTTCCCTACCGGATCCAAAAAGCGGATATCGGATCGGCGGATGTAATCGGACACAAAGACCCACAACTGGAAAATGTGCTATTCCTTAAAGCCGCTAAAAAAGGATTTGCGCCTACCAACCTGAGTGTTTATACCACGGATGGCAAGTTCTATTCCTTTATCGTACGCTACGAGGAAGAACCTGATACGCTGAACCTGTCTTTCATGCCCGATCAGAAAACGGCCAGTCCCGTTGTTGACTCCTTTATGGATGCCCAACTCGACAGTGATGCGGCGGAAATTCTCAGTCAGTCTTCGTTTATGCACCATAAATCCAAATCTGAAGAGATGAAGGCAGTGCTCAACGGGATTTTCCTCATGGACAACCTGATCTGGATCAGGGTACTGATAAAAAATCATGCGGAGCTGGTATATAGTCCCCGGACAACCCGATTTTTCATCCGGGATAAAAAACTAGCCAAAAGAACAGCCATTCAGGAGTCCCCGATAGAGTTCTGTTGGAAGTGTCCACAGGCGCCCATTCCCGGCCACGGTAAATCAACATTGCTATTTGCATTTCCTTCTTTCACTCTTTCGCCGGAAAAGATCCTCATCCTTCAAATGGAAGAAAAAAATGGAGAGCGGGCGATCACGCTCAGCATCCCCTCCAAATACCTTTTAAATACCAAACCCCTTCCCTAGAAGTTGAACATTTCATAACCATCAAAAAATTAAAGTCATGAATGAAAAAAATGAAGCCTACATAAAGAACAACATCAAATTTCTGGGATTCAGCGACAGCCTGTTCCCCGAACTGATGAAAAACATGGAGAACCGGTTTACGGATTTTGTCTTAACCCACGAAAGGGAGTACGGAAAGGAAAAGCTGGAGGCGAAACTCTATTTCAGTAAATCGCAAATCGGCGATATGTATTTTGTAAACCGGTACCTGGCGACCCTCGTAAAACCCAACCAGGAACGGGTTTCACAAATGATCTATTTGGATAAAGGAAACGGACTTACCCAAAAAGAGACCTACAACCTCTTGAGTGGAAGATCTGTCTACACTGATCTTAAAAATAAGGAGGGAGAAAAATATAATGCCTGGGTCAAGCTGGATTTTCTGGAAAAAGAAGCCAGCGGGAACTATAAAATGAAACAATTCCACGAAGGGTATAAATATGACCTGGTTGAAACGCTCCATAAATACCATATCCGGGAGCTTTTGGATGTAGAGCAAAAAGAACGGCTGTTACAGTCTCTTAAAAGAGGAAACACCCAGCAAGTAACTTTTGAAAAAAGCGGTGTTTCTGAGCGACTGTGGATTGAAGCCAATCCACAATTTAAGTCCTTAAATATCCTGGACGAACAAAACCGGAAAATCTACAATCAACTCGTGTTAGAAAAATATGGTCAGGGGGAAATTCCCCAAGAGACCGCCCAGCAAGCTGAAGCCAAAGAACATAAACAAGGCCAGGCTTTTTCGGAAAGTCAGCCGGGGATTAAAACAGAAATTGTAGAACCTCCCATTGAGAAAAAAGCCAAACGGATAAAACATTCCCAGAAATCTTAATAAGGTGAAGGCAGAATTAATCCTGTTTCATTTTCTTGACGCATCTGCGGAAAATGGCCAGATTGGTCCTGGCCACATTAGTCTTTATCTCGCGCTAGTAAAATACTGGGCGGAAAAGGATTTTGAAGATCCTTTTCCCGTTGACCGGATCCAGGTGATGGCTTGGGGAAAAATCAACGGCCGAAGTACTTATCAGAAATACATTCAGGATTTATCCCGATACGGTTATATTGGTTATAACCCTTCTTGTAATCACTCCCGTGGAAGTCTGATCAGTATGGAAAAATTCTCAAAAGAGTTTAGAGAATTTGCAAACGCTTTGGGCAAGGGGGGCTTCGAAGCTATCCGATAAAAATTTATTATTGAATTACTTAAATGTTGCATATTTTGAGTCAACACGAATTACGGCAAGAAGTCAAAGGCTTAATGGTTGCGAGGAAACAAGTGAACGGTAGTTGAATGAAGGTGGCTGCAAATGTCAATCAATGGTGAACGGAATGGTTGCTACTTTTCGCATATGATTTTGCTATTGCTGGACGATACTTCAAGTTTCATAAACTGTGTTTACAAGCAATTCAAAATCAACCTTACTATACCTCTATTTCCTATTAACCATCTAAATATGAAAATAATAAGTTTAAAGATCTCAAACGCTCTCAGCTTTCCGTTTCTAGAACACTTTGAACAAACAGAAAATACGATAGAATTTAGAAAAGACTTGAATATTTTGATTGGTGCCAATGGATCTGGCAAATCAAATATGCTTGAAATAATTTTTAAACTATTACAAGTTCATTTTTTTGAATACTATTCCATTCACGACGCTGCCATTCATGATACAACCGCCAAACCAATAAGAGTAAATAACGATCGATCTACTCAGATTCAAAATACAATTTCTAAGAATAAGCTAAGTCAAGCCCAGGATTCTCTCGTTCAAATAGAAGTAATCCCAGACGAGGGAGATATTAAAAACATGCTATTTATCCATGACAACAAATCAGAATTGCATTCACTACTAATAAAAAATTGCGATAATTCTGTTTTTTTTAATGAAACTTCAGCAATCACAGAAGCCGAAATAAAAGCCATCTCCGCAACAACATTTAAATTTAAGATTCACAATTTCGCCTTGAATTCAAGATT
>Ga0206938_1029_pt1 | contig 43166 bp, 41 predicted proteins | sample Alteio_BWOrgHeat_12_FD_152918 | JGI IMG/M metagenome (GOLD analysis project Ga0206938, IMG submission 152918) | Enriched cells from forest soil in Barre Woods Harvard Forest LTER site, Petersham, Massachusetts, United States -... | ecosystem: Environmental > Terrestrial > Soil > Temperate forest >... | reverse complement strand
AGGCGTTTTCAAAACAGTTCATGCTCAGACACGGTATTCCCACGGCTGGATACAAAGAATTTGATGCAGATCATTTTTCTGAGGGTTCCGAATATTTAAAATCGCATTCCTTGCCCGTTGTTTTGAAAGCCGACGGCCTGGCGGCCGGAAAGGGCGTGATCATTTGTCAAAGCCCGATTGAAGCCATGGCGGAATTTGAACTCATGTTGCAACAGGATAAATTCGGAGAAGCAGGACGCCGGGTGGTCGTGGAAGAATTTCTTGATGGTATCGAACTGTCGGTTTTTGTACTTACTGACGGGGACGACTATGTGCTTTTACCTGAAGCCAAAGACTATAAGAAAATTGGAGAGGGGGATAAGGGACCCAATACCGGTGGAATGGGTGCGGTAAGTCCGGTTCCCTTCGCCGATCACGCGTTCATGGCCAAAGTAAAAGAAAGGATCGTCGATCCGACCATCCGGGGCTTGAAAGCAGATGGCATTGACTATCGGGGTTTTATTTTCATCGGACTCATTAAGGTGCAAGACGAACCGATGGTCATTGAGTATAACTGCCGGATGGGAGATCCCGAAACAGAAGTGGTCGTCCCCCGCTTGAAAAATGATCTGGTGGAACTTTTCCAGGCCGTTGCCGATAAAAAGCTGAAAGAAAAAACCATAGAAATAGATTCCCGTGCGGCTGCAACCATGGTGGCGGTAAGCCGGGGATATCCGGGTAGTTATGAGAAGGGTTATCCGATAACCGGCCTGGATTCGGTGCATGAAGACAGCCTGATTTTTCACGCCGGTACCCGCACTGAAGACAATCAGGTATTGACCAATGGGGGAAGGGTGCTTTGTGTGACATCTTATGCTGGTAACCTCCAGGAAGCCATTCGCAGATCGATGGTGGTTCTGACCAAGATTGATTTTGATGGAATGTATTTCCGAAGGGATATCGGTTATGAGTTCCTGTAATTAAAACCCGCGCCTGGATCGCGCAAGGCAGGATAGGATCTAAAAACCTGATCAAAGGAAACCGTATTTTCCGAGGTTTGGGTATCGGGAGAATCCGCAAACTCATCCGTTTGGGTTCAAAGTGGGGCAGCGAGTGAAAATTTGATTGCAAATTGCTTTGGAATAAACTCCTCATATTGAAAAATATACTGCTGAAAATAGCGTTCAGTGCAGGATAGCGGAGATTAATGTTCACTTTGTTAATTCCGATTATTTCCGTCAATTTTGCAGGCATCGTAACAGAATTTAAATCTGACCTTTTAAAATGGGATTATTCAATTTCCTGACGCAAGAGATTGCTATGGATCTGGGGACAGCCAATACCCTGATCATACATAATGACGAAATCGTAGTTAACGAACCCAGTATTGTCGCACTAGACCGAAATAATCCAAAAACCGTCCTGGCTGTTGGAAAACGGGCGCTCATGATGCACGAAAAAACGCATGAGAGCATCCGAACCGTTCGACCCCTAAAAGACGGGGTCATTGCCGACTTTAACGCTGCCGAACTCATGATACGGGAAATGATCAAGATGATCTATCCCAAAAAGCCGCTGTTTCCTCCCAGCTGGCGCATGATGATCTGCATTCCTTCCAGTATAACAGAAGTGGAAAAAAGGGCCGTTCGTGACTCTGCTGAACAAGCGGGCGCCAAAGAAGTGTACCTGATCCATGAGCCCATGGCTGCTGCCCTGGGTATCGGTATTGATGTGGAAGAACCGGTGGGTAATATGATTATCGACATTGGCGGTGGCACGACCGGTATTACCGTGATCGCGCTGGCCGGTATTGTCTGCGATCAGTCCATCCGGATCGCCGGAGATGAATTCACGGCAGATATCATGGAAGCGCTGCGCCGCTACCACAGTCTGCTGATCGGGGAAAGAACCGCCGAACAGATCAAAATACAAATTGGAGCCGCACTCAAGGACCTGGACAATCCACCCGATGATATTCCCGTCAATGGTCGTGACCTGGTTACGGGCATACCCAAACAGATCCTGGTGAGCTACCAGGAGATTGCAGAAGCCCTGGATAAAAGCATTTTCAAAATCGAAGAAGCCATTCTGAAAGCGCTGGAAACCACGCCTCCCGAACTGGCCGGAGATATTTACCGCCGGGGACTGTACCTGACTGGCGGTGGCGCCCTGCTCAGGGGCCTGGACAAGCGGCTTAGTCAAAAAATAAAACTTCCCGTTCATATTGCCGACGATCCATTAAAGAGTGTTGTGCGCGGGACGGGCATTTCGTTGAAAAATTACGATAGATACCCTTTTGTTATGCGTTAAATGTCAGCCTGAAGCTGTAAAAGTTAATATAAACCACTCGTGCGTAATGTTTTTCTCTTCATCAGAAAGTATTCGAATTTTCTATTCTTCTTGCTGTTGCAGATAACGGCACTCAGCTTTCTTTTCCGGTACAACAAATATCATGAAGCAGCCTTTATGAATGTGGCAGGTGAATTCACTGGCAGCATCAACCAGCGGTTCAGCAAGATGGAATCCTATTTCCAGCTCAGAAAAATCAACGAACAACTGGCCCAGGAAAATCTGCGGCTCAATCAGATGATGAAAGAAAACTATGAAATGGCCGGGGGCCCCAATAAAATCGTTTCCGATACCGTTCAGACCGATTCTTTGCGTCTGATCAGAAAATATGTGTGGATGGGTGCACAGGTAGTCGGAAGTACAGTCAATTCACAAGTAAATTTCTTGACCATCCATCGCGGGGCACTTCAGGGCGTACGGCCCAATATGGGCGTAGCAGGTCCCCAGGGCATCGTAGGTCAGGTTTTGAACGTGAGCGATAACTACGCCAGTGTCTGGACCCTCTTGAACCGCCAGTTCAAAGTGGTCGCCAAATTAAAAAACGGCGGTGAACGCGGCACGGTGGAGTGGGACGGCATGAGTCCTGCGTTTGTAACCTTAAAGGACATTCCCAAAAGCGCCCAGGTGAAAAAAGGAGATTCCGTGGTGGCCAGCCCGACTTCTTCTATGTTTTCCGGCTTCCCGCTGATGGTTGGAACTATTGAAGAGATCGTTGATGACAAGAGCAGTAATTTCTATACCCTTAAAGTGAAACCTTCAACCAATTTTTTCAATATCGAATATGTGTATGTCATTGAAAATACACAGTTATCGGAACAAAAGCATTTGGAAGATTCGACCAGAAAAAAATTCCAATGAGTGAACTGCTGAAAAATATTATCCGGTTTGCCCTGTTTATTTTCGTGCAGGTATTTATTCTTTTTAAGATGCCGCCCCTGCACCGGTTCATCACGCCTTATTTGTATTATCTCTATATTCTCTGGTTGCCCTTCAGTATGTCCCGGGCTTCTCTGATGAGCGTAGCCTTTTTATTTGGTCTCAGCCTGGATTATTTCATGCATACCCCAGGACTGCATGCGGCGGCCTGCGTTCTGATCGCTTATCTGCGACCCTTTGTGGTCAATATGCTTATCTCACAGGAAGGGGCCGACAAAAATTATTTGTCTCCCTCCATTACCAGCATGGGCTGGGCTCCCTACTTCACCTACGTTTTCGTCCTTACGCTGTTTCATCATGGATATCTCGTTTTTCTGGAATGGATGAGTTTCGGATCTTTTTTGTATTTTATAGGCAAAGTCATCGCGACCACGGGGATTAGTATGTTGTTGGTCCTGTTGACAGAACTTTTATTTTTCAGGAAAGAAAAGTTCAGAACTAATACGGTTTAATTTAAAGCCAATATCCGGAGATGCCTGTTTTTAACCAGTCCCGCAGCAATATCATACGTCTCATCTTCGGTGGGATGTTCCTGGTGATTTTTGCGCAGCTCTTCAATCTTCAGGTTTTTTCAGACCGCTATAAAAAAATGGCCGCTGAAAATGCCCTGTTTCCCAAACGGGTATATCCAACCCGCGGCATTATTTACGACCACCGCCAGCGGGCCATTTTGAACAATACCATTTTGTACGACCTGATGGTGACCCCGTCTCAGGTGAAAAACATGGATACGGCCTATTTCTGCCAGCTGCTGGAAATTGATTCCGCTGAATTCCGGTCCCGTATTCTGGATGCCAAAATAAAAAACGGAACCTTCCGGCCCTCTATTTTTGAAGACCTCCTGGAACCCGATCTCTATGCCAAACTCGAAGAAAACATTTGGCGTTTTCCAGGTTTTAACCTCCAGGAGCGACCCGTTCGGGTTTATCCCTATAATGCAGCAGCACATATCATGGGTTATGTGGGAGAAGTGGATTCCAATATTTTGCGCCGCTCAAATTTCTACTACCAGCTGGGAGACTATGTCGGAAGAAGTGGCCTGGAACAATTTTATGAGAAACAGCTCATGGGCCAGCGGGGTATAGAATTCTGGATTAAAGACAATAAAAACCGCCTGGTTGGACACTATGCCGACCGGGGACTGGACACCCCTGCCATCGCAGGAAGAAACCTGCATACCTCACTGGATATCGAACTGCAACAACTGGCCGAAAAACTCCTGAGCAGTAAGATTGGTTCGGTGGTGGCCATCGAACCGAAAACCGGTGGCATCCTGGCCATGGCCTCCAGCCCGGACTATGATCCCAATTCCCTTACCGGACCGGACAAACAAAAAAATTATGGGAGCCTGGTACTCGACGTCAGATCACCCCTGCTAAACCGGGCGATCAAAGGATTGTACCCGCCCGGGTCTACCTATAAACCACTCGGCGCGCTGGTGGGCCTCGATGAGGGCGTTATTACCCAGGCCAGCGGTTATCCCTGCCTGGGGGTTTACCTGGCATGCAGCCATCCGGTAAAATGTCTGGAGAACTGGCCCGGTCATGCGGCCAACCTTCGGCTGGCCATTGCCCATTCCTGCAATTCATTTTTCTGCAATACTTTTCGTTTGACGGTAGACAATCGCAAAATCGGCGATGTGCGCGAAGGGTTAGAGACCTGGAAAAACTACATGAATAAATTCGGACTGGGTCACCGCATCGGCGTAGACCTGCCCAGTGAAGACGGCGGAAACATCCCGGATACGGCATCCTATGACAAAGAATATCACGGGTCCTGGAATTCCTGTACCATGACCACACTGGGCATTGGTCAGGATAAGATGCTGGTGACGCCCTTGCAAATGGCCAACGCCATGTGCATCGTGGCCAACAAAGGTTATTTCTATACACCGCACTTTGTGCAATCCGTGGAAGGACATGCTGCCGAAGACAGTATACTAGATAAATATGTAGTGAAACACGAAGTGCTGACCCATATTTCAGATGGCGACTATGAAACGGTCATCAGTGGAATGCAGGATGTGACGGAAGTCGGAACCGCCCGCGTGGCAAGAATTGATGGCATCAACATGTGTGCGAAAACAGGTACCGCAGAAAACTATTTGAACCTCGAAGGCAAGCGGACCAAACTGAACAACAACTCCATGTTTGTGTGTTTTGCACCGCGGGAGAACCCGCAAATTGCTGTTGCCGTCGTGATCCAGAACGCAGGGTTTGGTGCTACCTGGGCCGGGAGAATCGGGAGCCTGGTGGTGGAAAAATATTTGCGCGACACCCTGACAAGTGAGCGAGTAAAACTGGCAACTGAAATTGCGAATACGAATCTGATGCCGGGTTACCTGGTGCGGCTGCAGTTCATCACCGATTCTGCGAGGGCGGCGCTCTGGGCAAAACAAAGTGGTGACAGCACCCGATGGAAAAATTTCATGGATCCTTCTACCCGTAGACAGATGCTCGATACCTTGCACAAAACAACGACCCACGTGGTTATCCCCTTCGGATCGAGACCACAGGCTGCGGTAACCCCGGACAGCTCCAGGGGAAGAAGAACCGATTCTGTGGCGAAGAAAAAAACCGATACGACAGGCCACCCAGCAAAGTCCTTTATAAAAAAAGCCAGTGACAGCGCCGCCTTGAAACCAAAGGAAAAACCGGTATTGCAAAAAGACAGCAGCACAAACCAGGCCCCATGAATCAAAGAAACTCCTATCTAGCAAAAGGTGCGGACCGGTCCCTGATCTGGCTCTGGTTCATCCTTTCCTTCATTGGAGTGATCAGTATTTTTTCTGCTACCTACCGGGATGGCGACAATATCCTGCAGGGATTTCTTTCCCTAAAAACCGATTATAGCCGCCAGTCTCTTTTTTTTGTCATCAGCGGGATTGCCGGCATATTCATACTGCTCACGGACAGTAAGTTTTTTACGGCAACAGCCAATCTCTGGTATGCCTTCGGAATCCTGCTCATGCTACTGGTATTTCCTTTTCATTCCAATATTAAAGGAACTTCTTCCATCATAAGGTTGGGAAGCTCCGTTCAGATCCAACCGGCAGATATCTGTAAAATTTTTGTGAACCTGGCGTTGGCAAAATATCTGTCCCGGGTGGAAACAGATTTTGCAAAACCGAGATCCCAGCTCATTGCCGCCGTCATCGCACTGGTACCCGCCGGTATGTCCATTATGCAAAAAGAAACCGGACTGGCGCTGGTATATTTTTCCTTCTTTTTGGTGATGTTTCGCGAAGGATTACCCGCGCTGGTGCTGATTATCGGATTTTCTTTTGCCGTATTGGTCGTAGCGACGCTGTTGATGGATCCCAATATTCTGGCTCTTATCCTGACGGGCATTGCCGTTGGGGCGATTTATATTCTCAGAAGACAGATAAAAAGGCAAAGAGCGGTCCTGTTCCTCATTGTCAGCATCTGGTTTGTTTGTGTGGGAGTACAGCGATTTGTGGTGCCTTTTGTTTTCGATCATGTCTTTCAACCCTATCAGGTAAAACGGATCTATGATGCGATCGGCAAAGACTATGTCCCCAAAAATGCAGCGGCCGCGAAAGAAATAGAAGAAAAATCCGCTGGAAAGAAGAAAGACAACGGCAACTACAATGTCAAACAAAGTAAGATCGCCATCAGCAACGGCGGCTTCATCGGCCGGGGACTTTTAAAAGGAACCCAGACCCGTTATGATTTTGTTCCCGAACAAAGAACGGATTTTATATTCTGCACGATCGGGGAGGGATTTGGTTTTCTGGGATCTGTCATTTTTTTAAGCATCTATGTAATCTTGCTTATGCGGATTGTCACGCTGGCTGAGCGACAACGTTCCGTATTCAGCCGGGCTTATGCCTATGGAGTAGCCTCGGTTTTCTTCTTTCATATTTCCATCAATGTCTGTATGACCATCGGCCTGGCCCCTGTCATCGGCATTCCCCTTCCCTTCGTTAGTTATGGGGGAACTTCCCTGTTGACTTTTAGTGTCATGTTGTTTATTCTCGCCCGGCTGGATGCCGACAGACAGATGGTGCTGCGATAGCCTGGAATTACCGCCACTCTCCCTGTCTGGTATTATCTTTGTCTCATGCAGATCATCCCTTTGTCAGAAGGTGCATTCACCATTGATAAAACCAAAGAGTTCATTGCTTTCGATCCTTCCAAAGATGATCTGCAAAAAAGGGCCAAGGGCAGTCTGCTGGTCGAAATTCAACCTTTCTTGGTCATCACTTCCAAAGACGTGTTGTTGTTGGATACGGGGTTGGGTTTTGAAGAAAACGGTACAATGCAGATCCATCGGCTTATGCAACAAGCAGGGATCGATCCCGGCTCTGTTACCAAAGTTTTGTTGAGTCACCTCCATAAAGACCATGTCAGCGGGGCTGGACGAAAATCGGCTGGGGGCCCCCGGGTTGCTTCCTTTCCGCAGGCTGTATATTATGTACAGCAAAGGGAACTGGAATATGCTTTGGAGAAAGGCTTTCCCAGCTATGACCCCGATTCTTTTTCCTTCCTGGAACATTTTTCTAACCTCATCAAATTGGAAGGCAGCGGCTGGATAGATGGATACATTCATTATGAACTCACCGGTGGCCACTGTCCCTTCCATCAGGTATTTCATATTCAGACCGATGAACAACATGTTTTTTTCGGTGGCGATGTGGCCCCTCAATTAAGCCAGATGAAAAACCGTTTTGTTGCCAAGTACGATTATGATGGAAAAAAATGCATGGAGCTTCGCCAGAAATGGTGGACGCAGGGGGAGAAGGAAGGTTGGAAATTCCTTTTTTATCATGATATCGGCCATCCGGTTTGGGAATGGGAAAAATAAGATGGAGTATGTTTTTCCCCGGAGAAATTAGTGAGGAAACGCTGGGGGAGGGCAAGGTCCTATTTATTGCCCGCGACCTTCCGACTCAAAAAAACAGGAGCATACTTCCAGATGAACTTTCAGGCGACCGGTCAGGGACCCGTTCGTATGGGTTGCAGTACTTCCAATCTTCCATCGATGGGTTCGGTGATGGAAAGGGAGAGTATGTCGGCAATGAGTGGATAAATATGAACATTTTCAAATCCTCGAATTTTCAAGTTTTTTTTGAAGGCAGGTCCCCAGGCATAAAAACTGGCATGCATGACCTCAGTGGATGGATCAAAACCGTGCGTGGCTACCGGTAAGGATCGATTGCCGAGCTTAAATACCTGGGGTGGCCGGGCGACCAGTAGGATATCTCCATTGAGCCGGTAACGATCGTCTTTCTTTCCATCGTGCCAGGAGGTGGGCAAATTGTCGGGCAGGTATGCATCATAACCTTTTGCGGAATCTTTCAGGATTTGGTAGGCAGGCATAATGGCTGCTGAATCCCTGGCATACAGATGTACCAGGGCCAGGGAATTGAGGATTACAAAATGACTCGTGTCGAGGGATTTTGGCAGCGAGAGCGTATGGACGCTGTCGATATCCACCATGCCGTGATCGGATACAAAAATATAGTTGACGTCCAGGTGCAGGGAATCAATGGTTTTCACCAGCAAGGCCACGCTACGGTCCACAAAAGCAACGGCATCCCTGGTTTCCTTGGAATTGATTCCGTGAAGATGTTCCTGGTGATCCACATCGGAAATATAAAATGTAATCAGGTGGGGTCTTTTTTCCTTGGGCAACAAAAGCCAGTTGCGCGTGTCTTGAATGCGATCTTCCATTGAAATCCGGGTATTGAAAGTATAGTAGTAGGTCGGGCGCCAGCCCGCGATGGCAGATTCTGCACCCACCCAGTAAAAACAAGCGGACAACATGCCCTGTTTTTCCGCCAGGACCCAAAGCGGCGTACCGTGATACCAGGAACTGTCTTCTACTTCTTTTTTATTACCCATATTGTAAGTCCGCATGCTGCGGGGATCATAGAAATTATTGTCGATGATCCCGTTGTGGGCCGCATATTCACCCGTAGCGATGCTGTAGTGATTGGGAAAAGTAAGGGAAGGGAAAACGGACTGAAGATAATCTGCCTCTACACCGGAATTTCTTAACCGGATCAGGTTTTCGGCGTGAAATTTATCGGCCAGATCATAGCGAAATCCATCGGCCGAGATCAGGATAACATAAGGTTTGGATTGTTGATCGGACCGGTTGACCCTGCCGGGCATTACGTGTTGGGTAGTATCCTGAGAGCGAAGACATCCAAAGGAAAATAAAAGCAGGATAAAGAGGAACGGCGGTTTTCTTTTAAATGCTGAAGACATAAAACGGCAAAAGATATTGCGTGAACAATAGGGCAGGAGGCCTGTCTAAAATTAGGGAAACTACCCCACAAAGGTGGAGGCAGGAACCGCATGCTTTGCAAATTTTTTTAAGGATTTTCCTGCAATTTCCGCTGATTCTTCAATTGCCTTCGCTCCATTTCCTTTTGAACGAAGTTGCCGAATTCTTTTTCCGACTTAAAGAAGACATCAATTTTTTGAGGGGACAGCGCTTGTTTGAAAAGCTCACTGTATTTTTTGCGGACATTGAGCAGAGACTCGTCTAATTCGATTTCACTCTTGTTGTTGCGGATGGCATCCTTTCTTGTCATTTTTAATTCTTCGGCGTACTGATTGTAAATCGGCCAGAATTTCTGGGCCTCTTCCGGGCTCAGGTCGAGCCGCTTGGTGATATAAGCAATTTTCAGGGCTTGAAGCCTTTCCCCGTTTTGTGCAACACTCCATATGAAACTCAGTGCAAAAACAATCAGTAGTAGAAGTCTCTTCATGAAAGATCAATTTACGGTTCCTTTTTGTTCCGGCAAAGAAGCAGAGTATTGTTCCAGCTCGATATCCGGTACGCCTCTGAGAAGATCGTGGATATCATCGTCGTTAAAATCAACACCAGCCGTAGAAGTATTGTCGGAAACGCCAGGGGTCCAATGAACATCGTGTACATCCAGATAATCGGCCATATCCTGATCACTCACCGTTGTCAATCCAAGAATCGGATCGGCTATACGATAGGTATGGGTAATATTAAAAGTAGTGATACCAATCATGGCAACGATACAGGCAGCTGCTGCATAACGAACCAATCGCATGGGCATCGAAAGCACCCGCCGATGACTGGATGGAGAATGGATTACATGAACAGCGGCTGGCGCCAGGACCTTTGCCGGAATCTCGGTCTTTAAGGATTCAAAAAAACCTTGGGGAACCCGGTAAGGATTGGTGCGTGGCAAACCCGCCAGCAAAGGAGAGAGCGCGTTGATTTCTTCAGAAGCGGTTGGATGATTTCTTTGCTCCTCGAGATTTAAACGGATCATCAGGATTTCCGTAAAGTCCGAAAAATATCCAGCGGGTACCCGGTAGGGAAGCTGGGGACAATCATTTTCTCCCAAAAAAGGAGCGATTTCCTGTAATTCTGTTAATATTTGCTTTCTCGATTCCATTCGCGTCAATAAGACCTTCTCTGGTTATAAAAGTTTAATGATTGACTATAAAATCTTCTATTTTTTTAGCGGCATGGTGATAGGAGGCTTTCAGGGCACCGGCTGATGTTTCCAGCACCAAACTCATCTGTTCATACGGCATTTCATCGTAGTACCGGAGCATAAACACAACTCGCTGTTTTTCAGGCAGTTGCTGAATGGCCAGCTGCAGTTTCCATTCTAATTTATTGGCGTCAAAGTCCTTATCTGCCCGAATTTTATTGCTGAGTCCTGTCTCCACTTCGCTCAAGGAAACGACGGCTTTTTTCTTTTTTTGTTCCAGAAAGGTGAGGCATTCATTGGTCGCTATTCGGTAGAGCCAGGTATATAGCTGGGCGTCTTCCCGGAAGCCCGCCAGTGCGTTCCAGACGCGGATAAAGACATTTTGCAGGGTATCGTTGGAGTCTTCATGGTCCACCAGCATACGCCGGATATGCCAATAGAGCCTTTCCTGGTATTTTTTTACGATTTGCGTAAAGGCCTTCTCCTTGGTAGCCGGTTCCCGAAATAAAGCCAGTAAATCTGTATCCGTAGTCTGTTCGGCCATTCAAGCGCTGGATTTAGTTTTAAACTGGATAATGGACTATTTATTTTTTCTGGCGATCACTTTTTCAGCCGCTGCTACAATATGGGCCGCGCTGAGGCCATATTTTTCCAAAAGCTGCGCAGGGGTTCCGCTTTCGCCAAAAGTATCGTTGGTACCTACGAATTCAATGGGAATGGGATGACCGATCGACGCAGCATGGGCGATGGAGTCCCCGAGGCCACCAAAAATATTGTGTTCTTCAGCCGTCACCGCGCAACCTGTTTTGGAGATTGATTGGAGGATCGACTGGGTATCGATTGGCTTAATGGTGTGGATGTTGATGATCTCGGCAGAAATTCCTTTTTCCTTCAATATTTTATCGGCTTCCAGGGCTATCCATACCAGGTGTCCGCAAGCGAAAATGGAGACGTCTTTTCCTTCAGAAAATATTTGCGCCTTCCCGATCTTGAATTCCATTTCTGTTGTAAAAATGGGCCATACGGGACGACCAAATCGCAGATAAACCGGTCCTTTGTAATCGGCGATGGCAATGGTCGCTGCCTTGGTCTGGGCATAATCGCAAGGCACGATCACCGTCATACCGGGAAGCATTTTCATCAAGCCGATGTCTTCCAGGATCTGGTGGGTAGCTCCGTCTTCACCCAGGGTGAGGCCGGCATGGGACGCACATATTTTGACATTTTTTCCCGAATAGGCGACCGATTGTCGGATCTGATCATACACCCGGCCGGTAGAAAAATTCGCAAAGCTGGTTGTATAGGGGATCTTTCCGCCGATGGTCATTCCGGCAGCCAGCCCGATCATATTGGCTTCGGCGATCCCGCATTGGAAAAATCTTTCCGGAAATTCCTTGATAAACTGGTTGAGTTTCAGAGATCCCGCCAAATCTGCTGTGAGCGTCACCACATCCGGATTTTTTCTGGCAATTTCTACGATTCCATCTCCAAAACCACTCCGGGTATCTTTTTGTCCTGTAACTGTTATCATATCATGTTATTTGAAAGCGTGATGGATCAATTCAGTTCTGAAAATTTACTATTATAAAAAGACTCGTCCATTTTAATTTTTTGTTCCCATCTCCAGGCCGTGGACATCATCTCCTGGAGTGAATATTTGGGTTTCCAGCCCAGTTGTTTTCGGGCCAGGTCGTTGTTGGCATAGATGGCGATCACATCCCCCGGCCGGCGAGGTCCGATGGTATAGTTCAGGGCAACCCCGCTGATTTTTTCAAATGCTTTGATCGCTTCCAGTACGGTCACGCCCGTGCCGCTCCCCAGATTAAACACTTCACATTTCTTCGTGTCCTTTCCGGCGATCATATATTGAATGGCCAGGGTATGGGCATGGGCAATATCACATACATGAATATAATCGCGGATACAGGAACCGTCGCGGGTTGGATAATCGTCTCCGAAAACCTGCATCTGGGGCAGTTTGCCGACGGCCGTCTGCGTAATGGCCGGGACCAGGTTTGAGGGATGTCCAACGGGCAGTTCACCGATCAATCCCGTCGGATGGGCGCCGACCGGATTAAAATACCGGAGCAAAATACTGGTCGATTCCGAGGATTTTGAAAATTCGTTGATGATCTGCTCCCCCATTTGTTTGGTATAACCATAGGGTGATTCCGCGGGACGGGGAGGTGTGGTTTCCGTAACGGGTATTTCAGATGGATTTCCATACACCGTGCAGGAGGAAGAAAAAACAAAATAAGGGATCGTAAACTCCTGTACACATTTGAGCAGGTTGATCAGCGACATCAGGTTGTTTTCAAAATACATCAGGGGATTTTCGACCGATTCTCCCACGGATTTATAGGCGGCGAAATGAATGATGCCGACGATGTCTGGATTCTCGTGGAAAATGGCGAAACTATCATCCAGGTTGCAGAGATCCACTTTATAGTTCTTGATTTTTTTGCCCGTGATTTTTTCCACCCCTTCCAGGATGCGTGGATTGGAGCGGGAATTGTTGTCTACGGAAATTACATCGAAACCATTTTCGACCAGGTCGATCAGGGTATGGGAGCCGATATAACCACAACCGCCGGTAACAAGAATTTTTTTCATAAATGTCTAAGGTTATGGATGGCTGATCACATCCAGCAGGTATTGTCCATAACCGCTTTTGAGCAGCGACTGGGCAATGGTCCGCACTTGTTCTTTGGTAATAAATTTTTTTCGGTAAGCGATTTCCTCGATGCAGGCAATCTTGATGCCCTGCCTTTGTTCTATCACTTGTACGAACTGAGTGGCCTGCATCAGAGAGTCAAAGGTTCCCGTATCCAGCCAGGCGGTTCCTCGGTCCATGATGGAAACTTTGAGTTTCCCCCTTCTCAGGTACTCTTTATTGACATCGGTAATTTCATATTCTCCCCTCGGGCTCGGCTTTAAATTTCTTGCAATCGAAACCACTTCGTTGTTATAAAAATAAAGACCGGGAACAGCAAAATTGCTCTTTGGTTTCAAAGGTTTCTCCTCGATGGAAACCACCGTATTGTTTTGGTCGAATTCAACCACCCCGTATCGCTCCGGATCACTGACATGGTAAGCATAGACAATGCCTCCATCGGGGTTGCAGTTGGCCGCAAGCTGGTCACCGAGCCCGGATCCATAAAAAATATTGTCGCCCAGGACCAGGGCCACATCCTCGGTCCCGATAAAGTCGGCACCAATTACAAAAGCCTGGGCTAGTCCATTGGGTACCGCCTGTTCTGCATAAGCAATGGTCAGGCCGATGGAAGAACCGTCCCCAAAAAGTTTTTTAAACAAGGGCAGATCGTGGGGGGTGGAGATGATCAGAATTTCCCGGATCCCGGCCATCATCAGGGTGGACAGGGGATAATAAATCATCGGTTTGTCATAGACTGGCATGATTTGTTTGCTGATCGCAAAAGTGATGGGATGCAACCGGGTACCAGACCCTCCTGCCAGAATGATTCCTTTCATGGACCGATTATTTTACCGGGCGCAAAGTAGCCCTTTTACTCTTAAAGCCCAAGGCCTTCGGGTCAAAGCTATGGAGAGAATCCCCGAAATAAGTGGTTGTCGGACCTGGGGGATATCCCACTTGAGGCCGCGGGCATTTTTCAGGCTTTAGTGGCGGAATAAAGTCAATACTCCATACACGATGGCTGAGAAAACCGCACTGACCGGAATGGTGAGAATCCAGGCCCAGAGCAGGTTGATGGTTACCCCCCAGCGAACGGCCGAAAGTCGTTTGGTGGCTCCGACCCCCATAATGGAGCCGGCGATGGTATGGGTGGTACTAACGGGTATGCCCAGTTTTTCGCTGATAAATAAGGTGATCGCCCCCGCGGTTTCCGCACTCACCCCTTCCAAAGGGGTCACTTTGGTAATGCGGGTGCCCATGGTCTTTACAATTTTCCAACCGCCGCTGAGTGTTCCCAGTGCGATGCAGGTGAAACTGGCTAGGGGGACCCACATGTTCTGATTTACAAAATGTTTAAAGTCCAGGGAATGACCGAGGGTATGCTGGTAATAAATCATGGCCGCGCCGATGATTCCCATCACTTTCTGTGCATCGTTACCACCGTGGCCGAGACTGAAAAGCGCCGAAGAAACAAGCTGCAATTTTCTAAACCACTTGTCCGCCCGGTAGGGATTGGCTTTTCGACAAATATTGACGATCGATATGGTGATGATAAACCCGATGATCATTCCGATAATGGGAGCCAGAAAAATGAACAGAAAAGTAGGAATCACTTTGGCATAATTGATCACCGAATGTCCATGGCGGGACAGGGCGCCCGCATGGGCGATAGCGGCACCCATGAATCCTCCCAGCAGGGTATGCGAAGAACTTGAAGGGATACCGAACCACCAGGTCAGCAGATTCCAGGCGATGGCGCCAATCAGTCCGGAGAAAATCACTTCGAGTGTGATAAAGTCCTTGTTGACCGAATTGGCAATCGTATTTCCAATTTTGAATTCGCCGATGAGGTATTTAGAGATAAAAAAGGCCGCGAAATTGAACAGGGCCGCCCAGAGCACTGCCTGAAAAGGCGTGAGGACCTTGGTAGAAACGATGGTGGCTATGGAATTGGCCGCATCGTGAAACCCATTGATGAAATCAAAAATGAGGGCCAGTATGATAATGATTACCAGAAAGGACATGGAGTGCATCGCATTTGAAATGGGAAATGGGTTTCAGATCAAAGGCCGGAGAGCCTTTGGGTTTAGGCGTATTTTATAATAATGGATTCAATGACATTGGCGGCATCTTCACATTTATCCGTAACCGTTTCCATCACCTGATAGATCTCTCTTTTTTTAATGACTTCTTTGGCATCGGGTTCTGTTTCGAAGAGACGGTCGATACTCATGTCAAATACATCGTCGGCCTGGTTTTCAATGCTGTTGATTTTCACCAGGGCGTCGGTAATTTTGCGCATATCGCGCATATTGCGCAGCTCGCGAACGGCCAGTCCGATTTGGATGGTTCCTTCGACAATCAAGTCTGCCAGTTTTTGAATCCCGGTATCATTGGGATTCACCTTATAAAAATTTATTTTCTTAGCCGTTGAATAAATGTAATCGCATATATCGTCCAGGGCGCTAGCCAAATAATGAATGTCCTCCCGGTCAAAGGGGGTAATGAAATTGCGTCCCAGTTCTGTAAAAACTTTGTGGGTCAGATCGTCGTTGACGTGTTCTTGTTCTTCCACCTGGGAAACCAGGGCTGCTCTTTTATCCACATCGGGCTCACTGACTACATTTTTCAACAAACGGCCCATTTTGTTTACCCCGTCAGCCACTTCTTCAAAAAGGGAATAGAAAATCCTGTCTTTCGGCATGAAGATTTTCATGATATTATTCAGGGCCATAGCAATAATTTGGGTAAAAATATAGCTATTCGGGATGGGATAAGGAAGAAGTGTTTTGGTAATGATTTCTTAACATAGACCGTATCCCGCTATAACTCAATACATTAAAAAAGGAATGGGCTTTAAATCGGACTGCGGGTGGCTCCCTTAGCCTTCGGGGTTGGCAATCAGACTGGAAAAATGAACGGCAATGTCATCGGTCATGACATTCAGTGAAGGGAAGGACCCTACTGTATGGATGGGAGGAAAGTCTTTGGCATCATAACGGAACAATCGCCAGGCCCTGTTTTCGTATTCCAGCGCCGTCATGTGTTCTACCCAGTCACCGGAATTGAGGTATACTACCTTTCCTTCCGGTGTTTCCATGGCTTTGATGACGGGTTGATGAACATGTCCGCAGATGACATAGTCATATTTTTTCTCAATAGCCAGGGTAGAGGCGATTTGTTCCAGGTCGTTTATTTTGGCAACGGCTTTGTTGACGCCCGCCATTATTTTTTTTGAAATGGAAATTTTTTCTTTGCCGATGAATCCCAGCAGGGTATTGACAAAACGGTTAAACAGGATGAGCATGCCGTAACCGTTGCTGCCGAGTTTGGCGATGAGCCGGGCGCTACCCTGGGTAGTATTGTCAAATACATCCCCGTGAAAGATCCAGGTCATTTTCTGATCAATTTCCAGTACCAGTTTATCGGTCAGGGAAAACTGGCCGATTTGAAGATCTGCATACTTGCGCATCATTTCATCGTGGTTACCGGTAATATAAACAACCCGGGTGCCCTGGGTAATAAACTGCATCAACTCCCGGATTGCCTGAATGTGCAGGGAAGGAAAATAACTTTTGGAAAATTGCCAGCCATCGATGATGTCTCCGTTTAAAATCAGCATGCCCGGCTGAATACTGCGAAGGTAATTGAGCAACTCTTTTGCCCTGCATCCGTAAGTTCCCAAATGTAGATCTGACAAGACCACGATATCGATACTGCGACGTTCCATGAAAGCGGTTTTTCAAAGATCCGCAAAGGGTATTACCAAATCATGAAGCAATTGTGAATGATCCGTGATGATTTGAAGAGATTTTCGCTCCGATGCCCATCGGGATAAGGATGGTCCGCAAATTCAGTCGGTGAAATAAGATCTGAACTGCGGTACCCAGGCTTTTTTTTGTCGCGGTCCATCTTCCAACTCCTCCTGGATGAAGCCCCCTAACCCTAGTCTTTGCGGGCTTCCAGGGTGAAGCCGATTGAAGTCCCCACATCCGGCGTACTGCGAACATGGATGGCCTGCTCATGGGCTTCGATGATGTGTTTACAAATGGCCAGTCCCAGTCCGGTACCACCCTTGTCCCTGCTTCTGGCGGAATCGGTGCGATAAAATCTTTCGAAAATTCTTTGCAGGTGCTCTTCTTCGATGCCGATGCCATCATCGGTAATCTCCACCAGTACATGGCGGCCGTCGGTCGAATAAACGCTGGCCGTAATCGTGCCATTCTGCTTTCCATATTTGGAGGCATTTTCAACCAGGTTCAAAAGTACCATCCTGATTTTCTCCTTATCGGCAAAAACGACGGCAGGATATTCACAGCCTTTTTTAATCGTCGTTCGCATATTCTTATCCTGCATATTGATGGAAAGGGATTCGAATACCTCCCGGATCAGTTCCTGAATGACAAAATTCTGTTTGAGCAACAATTGTTCTCCGCGCTCCAGTTTAGAAATTTCATCCAGGTCGTTGACGAGATTGACCAGCCTTTCCACATTGCGTTCCGTGTTTTCCAGGAACCGCTTGCTCACTTTTGTATCATCCATCGCACCGTTGAGCAGGGTATCTACATAACCCTGGATCGCAAAAATCGGCGTCTTGAATTCGTGGGAAAGATTTTGAAGAAACTCCTTGCGGAATTCTTCGTTTTTGCGAAGCAATTCTATTTCTTCGGTCTGACGGTTGCCCCAGCGTTCCACGTCCTCGCGTACTTCATCAATGCTTTTTTTAGGCAGAATGTATTTGAAATAAACCTCTTCTTTTCTGGTGGTCTTGGTCTGATGGATGAATTTGTAGATCAGTTTTATTTTCCGGTAGATGAATTTTTCCAGCGTAAACTGGATGAGAAAATAGGACCCTGAAAAAACAAGAACCAGGGAGCCGATGCCATATTTCCAGCTGGAGGTTATAAAAAAAATGCCCAGCGCGATCGACAAAGCGATCACCAGGGCCGTGAAAGCGGATAATTGTTTGGGAGTAAGATTCTGGGTATTGAGCATTTAGTTCACAAACTTATATCCCACCCCTTTGACGGTGGTGATGCAATCAAGCCCGAGTTTTTGCCTGATTTTGCGGATATGCACGTCGATCGTGCGGTCACCCACAATGACATCGTTCCCCCATACCTGGTTCAGGATTTCATTCCGCAAAAATACTCTTCCAGGACGGGAAGCCAGCAGATATAATAGTTCAAATTCCTTTTTTGCCAGTGTTACCGGCTGGCCGTCAACCAATACTTCAAATTTGGTTGGATCAATATGGAGGTTGCCCCGGCTCAGCACTTTTTCCGCCGATTCCTTGTTGGATCTTCTCAGCAGGGCGCCAACCCGGCTTACAATCACCCGGGGACTTACGGGCTTGTTTACATAATCATCCGCTCCGCTTTCCAGGCCCTTGATATGAAATCCCTCGTCGTTGAGGGCGGTCAGCATCAGGATCAGGGTATCATGGAAAATCGGCTGGGTTCGGAGGATTTCACAGACTTCCACACCACTTTTTTTGGGCATCATGATGTCCAGGATAATGAGGTCAGGATGGGTGGATTTGGCTTTAACCAGGGCATCATCCCCGTCCTTGGCGGTCGTTACTTCGTATCCTTCCCGAACGAGGTTGTATTGAAGCACTTCCAGGATGTCCGGCTCGTCATCCGCGATCAGAATTTTCTTGCCTTTGGCATCCATTAATAAAAAATTTACGCAAACCTAATCGAAATATGGCGTCAGGAGGGTAGAAATGCTTGAGTTTACAATTTTTTAATATGGTATTTCCCTTTTAGCACCTGTCCGATCACCCGGTAAACCTTACGGGGTCAACCCTTCCAGGACGATGGTCAACCCTGTTGTGTATCCCATATTTGGCTGTATTTTTGTTTAATGGGGGTGGACTCCTAATCTATGAACAAATTTATCCGTTTTCTCCTTATACCTTTTTTGTTTTTGTTTGCCGGCCCCCTGATAGCGCAAACAGCCAATCCCCCTTTTAAGATCCAGCAGGAACGAAAACTATGGCACGATAACATCGATAAAGAGCAAAAACGGCTCCTGGCTCTGGACGGTAAACCCGACGACATCATCCAGGTTTCCAAAGACGACAACATCAACCTGCAGATCGCAGATGTCATGATCAGACAGGTGGATTTGTTGCAGGAACAGATTGAAACCGATTCCACACTCTCCGGTCAGATGAAAATCAAGAACCTGCGGTCTTTGGAGACCATGATCCGGGGCTACAACAATAATTTCAGGAAAAAAGACTACCCGCCTTCGATGGCCCCGGCACTTTTTGATGCTTTTGTCAAAGCCATGGAGCTGGACCAGCACAATCGTAGCATTGAACCGGTGATCGCTGTCAACTCTTACGGGGTGGGTAAGATCCTGGTGGAATGTTTCTTATTACCGGTAGAGAACCCTGGTGTAAAAAATTCACGCATCCTGCTGATTCGTAAGTATGCGGAATTGCATCCCGAAGATATTTTCACGATTCTCACGGCCAATCCCGACCTGCCATTTGCAGACAGTCTGATCATCACCGGGGGCAGAAAAAATATCCGCAAATTGTATGACTATGCTTCCGGCAATACGGTGCTGGCGACCAGGATCCGCATCAGTTCAGATTCTCTGGTCAGTATGGTGGGTAGGATTGCCTCCAGCAAAAGCGGCCAGCTTTATTTGCCTTTTCTAGATAACCTGATCAATCACCGGATCACCCTGGAGGACATCAACAAAGTGAAGGAGGACAACCTGCTTTATTACAAATTGCTGGTGCAGACACGGCTAGACTATGCTGCGCGCATGCTGCCGCCCTTGTTTGATACGGCCCTGGAAATGGAAGCGCTTACCAGCATGCTTACCAGCAAAGGAAAAGATGTATTTGTGCGCGAGATCAACGCCCTGCATGATAAGCCGGCTTCCATCCGATTTAAAATCCTCGATCCCTTGAGTCCGGCTGAACTTTATTACCTGGTTGTACTCAGTGAGGATGAAATTTATACGTCCAGTTATCTGGGGGTATACGATCGTATTTTCCAGCGCATGACGGTGCCGCGGGGTGACAGCCTGATCATGGAAATGCACGGCGATTATTTCAGGAAGTTCATCAAGATGGCTGCCGCTTACAACAAGCTCGATAATTTTCTGGGTACCATGGATAAGGACAACGCCGCTACGATCATGAAAGCCTTTATCATCGGACTGGAAAGAGCCAACGAAGAAGACGCTGTGGACGTGGCCGATTCCTATAGCAGCATTTTTGACAAAAATCCTTCCCTGGCTGCCTTTGTATTGAATGAGGTCAAATGGAATTACAAAAGAAATATGCTCAACAGCGACAAAAGGGGTACGGTAATTTATCATTTGATGGAAGCCCTTTTTGAATCGGCCGATACCACCAACCAGATTGACCTTTCGGCCAAGCTGGGCATACCGCCGGTTTATACGGTGAGTTATGATTCCCTGAAAGATGACAGCGGCCGGGTCATACAACAGGTTTTTTTCTATGGCGACGAAGACAAGGACGGGCAGAATTCCTATCAGGATTTTCTGCGTTTGTTTCTGAAAAGACCGGAATGGAAAATTACCGTGAATCCGACCAATGAATGGGTGATGATCCAGTCCCTCAAGGGAAAACCGGTATGGATTTTTGCCAACCGGCCTTTATACGGAGAAGACGATCCCGACGACAAAGCCCAGCATCACCTGGCCGATTATCTATACGACAATAAACTACAGCCCACCATATATATCCACCGTGGTCACAGCTATCATGTTCGTTATAGCCTCAAACAAATCCAGCCTTCGGCAAAAATTGTCATCCTGGGTTCCTGCGGCGGTTACAATAATTTAAGTGAAGTGTTGAGCATTAGTCCCGACGCCCACATTATTTCTTCCAAGCAGGTGGGAACCAAATCCGTCAATGAACCCATTCTGCAGGCAATCAACAACGATCTGCTGGCAGGGACCAATGTAGACTGGTTGCCGATGTGGAAGTCACTGACCGAACGATTCAGCCGCGATCCGGTGGCCCGGGATCGCTTTGAAGATTATATTCCACCTTATAAAAACCTGGGTGTAATTTTTATCAAGGCCTACCGCAATGCCATGGGCGAAGAAGATTAAATAAATCTTCGCAACTTTGCTCAGATGTCTGAACAGTCCCTAAGGAAAAAAATTTTCGATTTCACTCAGCTGCGCAGGGTTTTACAATATACAAGACCCTACAAAAAATCTTTCAATCAATCCATCAGTTTATCCTTTCTGCTGGCGATCATCACACCCATTCGACCTTTGCTGATCCAGTATACCGTTAATTCTTATATCCAGGGTGGATTGAACGGAAACCTCGGGGTACAGGACCGCATGGTTCAGATGATCTTTTATGTTACGATGCTTCAAATCGGACTTTTGCTGATTGAAACAGCCTTGCGTTTTTATTTTTCCTATATCACCGCCTGGCTTGGACAAACCGTGGTAAAAGACCTGCGGATTACTGTTTACAGAAAAGTGCTTTCGCTCAATCTGGCGCAGTTCGATAAGACACCCATTGGCACCCTTACAACCCGGACCATCAACGATATTGAAGCCATCAACGATATCTTTTCAGAGGGCCTGATCCCCATTGTTTCTGACCTGCTTTCGATTATTTCGGTTTTGGGTGTGATGTTTTGGATCAACTGGCAGCTGACCTTGATCTGCCTCATTCCGTTTCCGATCTTGATTCTGGCTACTTATTTCTTTAAAGAAGCCGTCAACCGGTCCTTTATCCGGGTACGCAATGCCGTGGCTGCCCTCAATGCGTTTGTACAGGAACACATTACCGGCATGCAAGTAGTCCAGGCTTTCGCAGCCGAAGACCGGGAATATAAAAGTTTTAGAAAAATCAATCGCGAACACCGCAATGCCAACATCAAAGCCATCTTCGCCTATTCCGTATTTTTCCCCATCGTCGAAATCGTGCTGGCTTTTTCTACGGGACTTTTTGTCTGGTATGCAGCCAGTCATGTTTTACACATTCCCGGAAAACAGATTTCGGGCGTGCCGGCCCTCATCGTAAGCTTCACCCTGTGGCTCAATTTGCTTTTCAGGCCCCTGCGGCTGATTGCCGATAAATTCAATACCCTGCAAATGGGCATGGTGGCCAGCGAACGGATTTTCAGGGTGCTTGATAACCCCGATCAGATGCCCGATGAAGGAACCCTCGCTCCCGGGAAGCTGAAAGGCAAAGTGGCTTTCGACCAGGTTTTTTTCGCCTACAACGACGAACGATGGGTGCTCAGGAATATTTCCTTTCTCATTGAACCCGGAGAAACCCTGGCCATTGTGGGACACACGGGCAGCGGTAAAACATCTATCATCAGTCTGCTCAACCGGCTTTATCCGGTCCAGAAAGGCAGGATATGGATCGATGACCGGCTGGTTGAATCCTATAAACTCGATGCCCTTCGTTCTTCGATCGGGGTCGTATTACAGGATGTATATCTTTTTTCCGGCTCTATCCTGGACAATATTACCCTGCGCAACAAGGACATCTCTTTTGAACGGGTCGAACAGGCTGCCAAACTCATCGGCATGCATGAATTTATTCTCCGGCTCCCGGGTGGTTACGACTACGATGTGATGGAGCGCGGAAATACATTGTCCCTGGGTCAGCGTCAGTTGCTTTCTTTTATCCGGGCCCTGCTCTTTGACCCTTCCATTTTGATTTTGGACGAAGCCACTTCCTCGGTGGATACGGAGTCGGAAAAACTTATCCAGGAAGCCATCGGTAAGCTGATCTCCGGGCGGACCTCGATCGTCATCGCCCACCGCCTGAGCACCATCCGTCGGGCCAGCAAGATCATGGTCCTGGACAAGGGTGAAATCAGGGAAATCGGCACCCATGATGAGCTGATGGAAAAGGAAGGATTTTACTTCCGGCTGCATCAGATGCAATTCGAAAAAATTTGATCACTGATCCATCCCTCGTTATCAGATTATTTTCCCTTAACTGCTTCATAACTAAGCAATAAAATCAGCAATTTTTTTATCCTTTGCCCTCGGGGGATCAAGCGGTTTCTTGGAGTTGGCTCCATCGATTCGGGTATTTTCCGGGGCTTAAAAATCGTTTGAAAATCACCCCCCCGACCCTTATCTTTGCGCCAAAATTAGATACCGCATGGTTTCAGGAAGGTTCAAATCTTTATTGGTAGCGGTTTTCAGCGTTTTTTTGCTGTCTTTTTTCAATGGAGTGTTCGCCCAGGAAGACAGTACCCGCAGCGGCGTAAAAAAGACCTTTGACGCAAAAGAAATCATCTTCGGCCATGTATTGAACAGCCACGATTTTCACATCATCGATATCGTGAAGGAGAACGGCCAGCTACACCCCATCTCGATTCCCCTGCCGGTTATCTTATATTCCAAACAAAGAGGCTGGAGTGCATTCATGTCTTCCCGGTTTCACCATGGGCAGGAAAGCTACGATGGTTACATGATGCTCACCAACGAAAAAATTGCGGAGCTTAAACTGGATCCGACCAAATATTTTGCCCAAGACATCGTGGCCGTCGGTGAAAACGGAGCCATTGATCCCGCCGTAAAAATCTACGATGTTTCCATGACCCGCAATGTGGTGCAGATGCTCATCGCCCTGATTCTTTTTCTGTGGGTCATGCTGGCGATTGCAAAAAAGTATAAGCAAGGACAGGGAGTCGTTTCGGCACCAAAGGGATCGCAGAGTTTGATCGAACCGGTCATCACCTTTGTAAGAGATGAAGTTGCCAAACCGAATCTGGGAAGCCGGTATGCCCGGTACCTGCCCTTTTTGCTAACGATCTTTTTTTTCATCCTGATTAATAATATTATTGGATTGATTCCGGGTTCAGCCAACGTAACTGGAAATATTGCCTTTACGGCCGTGCTCGGTATTATCGCCTTTGTAGTCATCCTTTTCAGTACTGACGGACATTACTGGGGACATATTTTCAATCCGCCGGGGGTTCCCCTGGGCGTAAAATTCATCCTGGTTCCGGTCGAATTTATCAGTGTGTTCATCAAACCTTTTGCCCTCATCATCCGGTTGTTTGCCAATATGGTCGCGGGTCATATCATTATCATTTGTCTGATTTCCCTGATATTTATTTTTGGGAACATGAACAAATATGCCGGATGGGGTACGGCACCTTTTTCCATCGCCTTTACCATTTTTATCTATCTGATCGAAGTGCTGGTGGCGTTTTTACAGGCTTTTATTTTTACCATGCTGACCGCTGTATTTATTGGCCAGGCGATTGAAGGGAAGGAACACAAACACGACGGGCAAGACCACGATGCCATGTTGGCTTAATAGTTTTTTTTCACTTAATATAAAGTCACGATTATGGATTTAATGACGATTATGCTCAGTACGCCGATTGGTAATGCAGGTGGTGCCGTAGGTGCCGGTCTTGCTGCGGTGGGAGCGGGTATTGGTATTGGCCAGATAGGCAAGGGCGCCGTAGAGGCCATTGCCCGTCAACCGGAAGCTTCCAACGACATCAGAGCAAACATGATCCTCACAGCTGCCCTGGTAGAAGGTGCGGCTTTGTTTGCGATCATCGTGGGCTTTCTGGCAATGGTATTATAATCTCATTGCAGGCAGTTTAACTGCATCCAAAGCAAAGGGCGGCGGATGCAGTTATTTTAAATGAATGGTTTTCTTTTCGTAAGATTCTAAAATATGTATCGGTTATGAAGTTACTTCTCCCCGAATTTGGTTTATTGATATGGACCCTGCTGGCTTTTCTGGTGGTCTTTTTCCTGCTTGGAAAGTTCGCCTGGCCGGCCATTGTAAAGGGGTTAAGAGAAAGAGAGGCCGGTATCACCGATGCCCTGGCCACGGCCGAGCGGGTGAAGGCAGAAATGGCACAGCTGAAAAGCGAAAACGAGGCGTTGCTGGCCCAAGCCCGTGAAGAAAGAGCGACGATGCTCAAGGAAGCCCGCGACACAAAGGATAAAATCATCAATGAAGCCAAGGACCACGCGAAAGCAGAAGCCGGAAAGATCATCCAGGATGCCCGGACAGCCATTGAACAACAAAAAATGGCAGCCATAACAGAAGTAAAAAATCAGATCGGTGTACTGGTGGTGGAGGTATCTGAGAAAATCCTTCGGCGTCAGCTGGAAAATAAATCACAGCAGGAAACCTATATTAAACAACTAGCCGAAGAGGTTAAATTAAACTGATTGGGAAATTGAATGCGTTCACTTCCTAATCCCCCAATGCGCGCGATATGATGAATCCCAGGTTGGCCGCCCGTTATGCAAAATCTTTGATCGATCTCAGTAGAGAAAAAGATCAGCTGGAAACGGTCTATAAAAACATGTTGTATTTGCAGGACCTGATGCGGTCCAGTTCCGAACTGGTTACCGTTCTGAAAAGCCCGGTCATTCCCGGGGATAAAAAACTCAAAGTGCTGGATGCAGTGACCGCCGCTCATACGGACCCCATATCGGGCGCCTTTAACCGCTTATTGATTCAAAAGGGCAGGGAAAGATTTCTGCCGGATATCGTATGGGCATTCATCGAACAGTATAAAGAGTTTAAAGGCATCCATCACGTTACGCTGACTACGGCAGTAGCCATCGGAGAAGACGTGAAAAATTCCATCATTAGCAAGATCAAAGCAGCCAGTGCAATGAAAGAAGTGGAGCTGGAAAGCCTGGTGGACGAAAAAATTATCGGCGGATTTATCCTGGAAGCCGACGGCAAAAGAGTAGACGTCAGTATCGCTTACGACCTAGCCAATATTAAGAAACAATTTTCCAACAACGATTTCATATACCGGATCCGGTAAAAGGATCCCTCATCCATTTTTTATAAACAGATCTTATGGCAGATATTAAACCAGATGAAATTTCAGCGATCCTCCGACAGCAGCTGGGCAACTTCAATGTAGCCGCTGATATGGAAGAGGTAGGAACGGTACTACAGGTGGGTGATGGAATCGCCCGTGTATATGGTCTGAACAATGTAAGCAGCGGAGAGCTGGTTGAATTTGAAAACGGGACCCGCGCCATTGCCTTGAACCTGGAAGAAGACAATGTGGGTGTGGTACTCATGGGAGATTCCGGCGAAATCAAAGAAGGAGCCAAGGTCCGTCGTACCGGAAAAATTGCCTCCATCAAAGTATATGAGAGCATGGTGGGCAGGGTTGTCAATACACTGGGTCAACCCATTGACGGAAAGGGACCCCTCGTGGGAGAAAGTTATGAAATGCCCCTGGAGCGCAAAGCACCAGGTGTCATCTTTCGTGAACCGGTGAAAGAACCCCTTCAAACAGGTATCAAAGCCATTGATGCGATGATCCCCATCGGACGCGGACAACGCGAATTGATCATTGGTGATCGGCAAACCGGTAAAACGGCCATTGCTGTGGATACGATTATCAACCAGAAAGAATTTTTCAAAGCCGGTAAACCGGTTTATTGTATTTATGTAGCGATTGGACAGAAAGCATCTACCATTGCCGGTATCATGCAGACCCTGACCGAGAACGGTGCGATGGAATATACCGTGATCGTAGCTGCTTCAGCTTCTGATCCGGCTCCGCTTCAGTTTTATGCGCCTTTTGCAGGGGCGGCGATCGGAGAGTATTTCCGCGATACGGGTCGTCCGGCGCTTATCATCTACGACGATCTTTCCAAACAAGCCGTAGCATACCGGGAAGTCTCCCTGCTGCTCCGCCGTCCTCCGGGAAGAGAAGCCTATCCGGGCGACGTGTTCTATCTGCATAGCCGCTTGCTGGAACGCGCAGCCAAAGTGATATCAGATGATCATGTCGCAAAAGATATGAACGATCTGCCGGAATGTTTGAAAAACAAAGTAAAGGGAGGCGGTTCTCTTACAGCCCTTCCCATCATTGAAACCCAGGCGGGGGACGTATCGGCTTATATTCCAACCAATGTGATTTCCATTACGGACGGTCAGATATTTCTGGAAGGAAATTTATTCAATGCCGGTATTCGTCCGGCCATCAATGTGGGAATTTCTGTAAGCCGCGTCGGTGGCAATGCGCAGATCAAATCCATGAAAAAAGTGGCGGGTACCCTCAAACTGGATCAAGCCCTGTACCGGGAAATGGAAGCGTTTTCCAAATTCGGCGGGGACCTGGATGCCACCACCAAGCTCGTACTGGATAAGGGAGCCAGAAATGTGGAAATCCTCAAACAGCCCCAATATGCGCCGGTGGCCGTTGAAAAACAGGTGGCGATCATCTATTTGGGAACGCAAGGTCTGCTGCGTGAAGTCCGCGTAAACAAGGTCAAAGCATTCGAAGAACATTTCCTGATGGAAATGGATAATAAACTGCCGGAGGTGCTGGCTGAATTTAAAAAAGGGAACCTCACCGATGAGTCGATTCGTAAGACGGTTCATCTGGCCAATGAGCTGATTCCTCAGTATAAATAGATTTCATTTTCCGGGACTTTTTTGAAAGGTCATCTCCCCGAGGGGAGATGACCTTTTTTCTTGCCGACCCCTTTCGAAATCCAGCTGCCAGACAATTATTTTCTCAAACGCTTGCATTATTCAAAAACGCTTGCAATCTTTGTCTTGTTACACGCCGTACCAATCTCCTGATTAACTCCCCTCCAATTTTCCTGCTGACTTTAATTATTCTTTTTTTTAGATACTGGTTCCAATCCTTCAGAAGAATTGTACCCTTACCATCCTATGGGTTACCGGAGAATCCGGATTAAAACAGGTTATGAAGCAAGGTCATCTGATAGTTTTTGGAAGGTTTACGGGTTTTTTTACACGCAGAATTACTTCAGTTCTTATTATATCTTTTATAGCAGCTACCACTCAGGCACAATCGCTGATACCTACGCTCTCTTTTAGAAACCCCGTCTTAAAAACCGGGAAGGGATGCATGGGGGATGGCCTGGATGGAGCTGTTTATATTTTTGAAAATGTAGGTTGGAATGTAGACGCCCTGGTGACCATCCTGGGTCGCAGCAGTGAGCAGGTGAGCTTGTCTGCCATGGATTTGCAGGGTCCCGAACAGGATAGCATCCGGGGAACCGGAGACGACAATGCCTGGCAACCCCGGATTAAATATGCCAATGGCCAAGCGCCGGCCAATCAGGTCTGGTGGATGGAATTTCAGGTGATGTTTGTTAAGCATTTTGACCGAAAATCACCCCTGGCGGTCAACCAGTTCTTTGTTTCAGGCTTGGATATCGACGGAGACGGCAATCAGCTGCACGAATTTCAGTCCTTTTACAACATGCATTTTTTTTCGCTGGAGCCGCAGACCGCCATTTTCGCGTCTTCGGTGCAGGGTTCTGAAACAGACCCCCTGGTGCGCGGCAAGCGTTTCGATGGTCCGACTACCCATTATCCGGGTATTTCAACGACCGCTTCCGATGCCCAGGTCAGTAATTTTTATACCAATACCCCGTCGATGATTGTACGGCTGGGTGCGCAGACCGGCACGAGTGGATCTATCCAAACAGACCGGATGTACGGACTTTTATTTAAATCCCTGGCTTTTGATGTACCGGTAGGGAAACAATCCCCTGCCAACTGGGTCGCCGCCAATGAAAATCATTGACAACCAAGCCTTAAAGGCATCAACATATTTGAAGTTTTAGTTTTAAAGGGTACGATCAACAACGGCCGGACTTGTCTAAGTCTGGCCTTTTTTCTTTTTATTTGGTTTATGTTATAAACTAATTTATATTTGTTTTATTGAAATCGATCTCCCATGTCTTTGTCAGAATTCCACTTCATTTTCAAAGGGAAAAGACACCTGTTCCTGGGTTGGCTCCTGGTATTTGGATTGGAGACCCTGGCCGTAGCCCAGACCCAGATTTCCGGTCAGATAAAAGACGGGAGGGGTCACCCGGTTCCCGGAGCCAGCATTACGGTTAAAAACAGTTTTGACGGAGCGACTTCCGATTCTTCCGGAAATTATAATTTTATCAGCTCCGATACGGGACTACAAACCCTCACCGTCAGTTCGGTGGGTTACCGGCCGATCGAAGTAACCCTGGTTATAACGGGCAAGGCTATCCAAATGAACCTCCAGCTTAAGGAGGAACCCAATGAACTGAAGGCCGTCACCATCTCCGCCGGCTCTTTCGCCGCCGGCGATTCCAAACGGGGAGCCGTAATGAGTTCCCTGGATATTGCCACCACGGCCGGTTCCAATGCCGATATAACGGCGGCCCTGAAAACCCTTCCGGGTCCCCAACAGGTGGGCGAACAGGAAGGCCTTTTTGTGCGTGGGGGAACCGGGCAGGAAACCAAACAATTTATAGATGGAAGCCTGGTCAACAATCCCTATTATACCAGCGTACCGGATATTGCCACCCGAGGACGTTTCTCTCCTTTTCTTTTTAAGGGAACCGTATTCAGTACCGGTGGTTATTCCGCCCAATATGGACAGGCCCTTTCTTCGGTGGTGCTGCTGGAATCCATCGACCTTCCGGATCGATCTGAAATTGATGCCACCATTTCGCCGCTGGTGGTGGGTATGGGTACCCAACAACTGGCGAAGAATAAAAATTTTTCCTGGGGCCTGAGTTACAGTTACGTCAATGTGCTTTTATATTTTGGGCTCGTCAGTCAGAAACCGGACTATTTTAAATTGCCAGCTTATCACAATGCGGATGGAAATTTCCGGATCAAAACAAAAAACGGTATCATCAAGTACTACACCACGTTCGCTTACAATCAGCTGGGTCTCAGAACGGCCGATATCGACAGTGCTTACCTGAAAAATGCTTTCAATCTGGCCAATCACAACTGGTATAACAACCTCAGCTGGCGCGAGAATTTACACAATGGCTGGAAAATGGTACTGAGCGCCAGTTACAGCACCAACCTGGACAATATTCAACAGCTCACACAAGATTCTGCCAACCGGCCGCATATTTTTCCGGATTCTGTTTTCTGGATGCAATCCAAAAGTTTTAACCTTTCCAATAAACAAAATCTTGCCCAGGGCAAAGCCGTATTTGAGAAAAGAATTTCCGGCCTGAGTGCTTTTCGATTTGGCGCCGAATACTGGTATAGTTACAATCCGCTCATCTACAACGACACCCCACGCACGATCACCGATCACTTGACCTCGGCATTTGCGGAGACGGATATCTATATTACCAACGACCTGGCTGCCAAGCTGGGGGTACGATATGAATATTCAACCCTTCTTTCTCAGTCTGATATCGCGCCGCGGATATCGGTGGCCTATAAAACCGGCAAGGACGCCCAGATATCGGCAGCCTATGGAATTTTTTATGAGAAGCCGGATAACCAGCAGATATTTTTTTCACCCGGTTTGAAAATGACCGAAGCGACCCACTATATTCTCAACTATCAGAAAATAACAAAGGAGCGATTGTTTCGGGTGGAAGCCTACTACAAATCCTATTTTAATCTGGTCAAAACGGTGCCCATCAGTTACAATTATTTCGGATACAACAACAATGGCAGTGGATTTGCCGACGGGATAGAATTGTTCTGGCGGGATAAGAAAACATTCAAGGACTTCGATTACTGGATCAGCTATACCTATTTAAATACCAAACGCCAGTTCCTGAATTATCCCATTAAACTCACTCCCGATTTTGCTGCCAGCAATACGGCTTCTCTGGTAATGAAAAGATTTATTACCAACTGGAAAGCCGGCTTCAACCTGACCTATACCTTTGCAACCGGCCGCCCCTATTATAATTTCATGGTGAACAATACGGGTAATTTTTATACGGCAGAACAAGGGTACACAAAGGATTATCAGAACCTGAGTTTCAGCTGCGAATATATTCCGAGCCTGGGTAAGGTAAAACCCAAAACCTTCATCGTGTTGTTTGCCTCCATGAGCAATGTACTGGGATACAATGCGATTTACGGCTATCATTTTTCTTATGATGGAAACATAAAACAACCCATAACGCCTCCGGCTGCCAGATTCTATTTCGTCGGCTGTTTCTTAAGCTGGGGAGTAGACAGGACGCAGGATGCCATTAACAACAATCTTTAATTACTCACAAAAAAAACCTGATATGAAATCCATTCTTTTTTCCTGTTTGCTCCTGGTAGCACTTGGCAGTTCCGCCCAAAGCGAAAAATATCTGGCGGCCATGGAGAAAAATCTGCATGCATTTGACACGGCCGCAAAAACAACTGCAGATTATCAAATGCTGGCCAATAATTTTGAAAGGATCGGCGATGCGGAAAAAACCCAGTGGCTTCCCTATTATTATGCGGGCTTGGCCCTGGCCAATGCGGGATGGGCTGATCAGAAACTGGATAAGGATGCCAATTCCACCCGCATCAACACCTTTTGCGATAAGGCCGAAGCGCTGGATAAAAACTCAGAGATCTATGTGCTGAGAAATATGTCGGCTACCCAGCAGATGCTGGTGGATCCGCAAACAAGATATATGACCTATGGCGTAAAGGCCAGTGAATACCTCAATATTGCCATCAAACTCAATCCAGACAATCCACGCATCTACTATCTCCAGGGAGAGAGTATGTTTGGAACGCCAGCTGCCTTCGGTGGTGGAAAAGACAAAGCCAAACCTTTGTTCGAAAAAGCCTTGGCCCTGTATAAAGTAGAAAAACCAAAACCCATGTGGCCCAACTGGGGGAAAGAAAGAACAGAAGAACAACTTGCCAAATGTCAATAAACAAACCGTCCATATGAATCCATTCAAGGACCTGGATCCGGTACTTCATTCACAGTTGCGTCTGGCCATTGTTTCCCTGCTCATGCGGGAAAAAGAATCGGATTTTGCGGTGCTCAAAGAAAAAACAAAAGCAACGGCGGGTAACCTCAGCGTGCAGATCAATAAATTAAGGGAAGCGGGATATATTGAAGTAACCAAAAATTTCAAGGACAACTATCCCCATACGATTTGCCGGATTACCCCGGCCGGTGGTCGCGCCTTTGATGAATACGTAAAAAGCTTACAGTCTTATCTGACTGTCAAACAACGATGAGCCATAAGTTTGAGCGTGCAATTGATTAAAAAAAAAGCCCTCCGCGTTGCAAAACGGGAGGGCTTTACATTTCCGGTTTTCGGCAACCGGATATAACCGTGGGCCACGCGGTTTTTAACCCTTGGCCAATTTCATGATCATTTTTTCCCGGCTGTTTACGGTTACTTCCAGGGTGTACATACCCGGATGCAATTGGTGAGTGCCTTCGAGGGTATAAACGTTTGCCCCGTTTCCGGCTTTCTTGCCTTCTTTTAAAAGCATATTGCCCTGTTCATCCATTACTTTCATCATCACATAGGAATCTTCGTTGAGCTGAACGTTGACCAAAATATCGTTGGCGAGCGGATCGGGAGTAACACTGAGGGAAGCCAGGCTCTTGGTATTAAACATTCTGGCGATCAGTATTTTTGAATAAATGACATTTCCGTTGGATTCCACTTCTTTGATCCGGTAATAGAAATCATTTTTTACTGCAACCGCGTTGTGAAAATGATCGCGGAATGCAAACTGACCTTCTGTAGAAGCATTTTCTTTGCCATCCACCGAACCGATGCGTTCGTATTTTTCGCCATCCAGGCTCCGTTCAATGTCAAAATGATCGAAACTGCCGGCCACCGTATTCCAGTTGAGTTCGAAATAATTTCTGCCATAAGCGGCATTGAATGTCGACAGGCTTCCGCGAAGAACCAGTCTTTTGTCAACGGAACTCGTGGAACTGGTATCTGATTTATCCTTGGTAGTGGCATGATGGCTGCCTGCCAATAAACCGGCTGGCCATACCAGCAATAGGTAAAGACTAAATGGAATGATCCTTTTCATGGTGTAAATCTTAGAAAGTGAACAATTTTGATGCTCAGCTTAAAGGGAAAACAGCAGGTCATTCAAAAGAAAGGGATCGGAAATGCCGTCGTTACATAGCTTATTGGGATGGTACGCAGGATGTTTAGATGGGTAACGATCAGGTAGGGGTAGATTTCAAAGATAGTTTGCGGTTTCGGATAATGCAAGGGGGCCAAGGAAAATAATGTGAAAACCAAACCGCCACTTTCCATATTAAACGTATTAAACCAAAGGCTTTTTCCGAATGGATCGCTAATCGATAAAAAATCAAGGGATTAGAACCGGATCAATCATACGCCGGATCTGGAAACCAGGTCGTGGCACCCAGTGAATTTATTCCTCCTCAATGGTTTCATCCTGCGCTCCGGCCAGTACCACGGAACCCATCTTTTTCAGGGGATTTTTATGGTTGTCGGCGAAATCTCTTTTTTTCTGTACGATATCCAGGCATCCGTATACCGAAGCGAGGAAAGAACCCGTGTCCGCTTTGTTTTTACCAGCGATGTCAAAGGCTGTACCATGATCGGGTGAAGTGCGCACAGCTGGAAGCCCCGCCGTAAAGTTGATGCCCTCCCCATAAGCCAGGGCTTTGAAAGGGATCAGGCCCTGGTCGTGGTACATGGCCAGAACAGCATCAAATTTTTGTTGCTGATTGCGGGCAAAAAAAGCGTCCGCACTATAGGGACCATAAACCATCATATGGTGTTTGGCATCCTTGATGGCTGGTTTGATGATTTCCTCTTCCTCACTTCCGATCAACCCTTCGTCGCCTGCATGGGGATTGAGTCCGAGTACGGCGATCCGTGGTTTATCGATACCGAAGTCCCGAATCAGCGAATCTTTCAGGATATTCAATTTGGAAAGGATCGTTTCCCGGGTGATGTTTTTAGATACTTCACTGATGGGAAGGTGTTCGGTTACCAGTCCTACCCGAAAATTTTCAGAGCTGAGCAGCATCAGTACGTCTTTGACACCGAAAGCATGTTTCAAATATGGGGTATGGCCGGTGAAGGAAAAATCAGCGGATTGAATATTTTTCTTATGAATGGGTGCGGTAACGAGGGCGTCAATTTTTTTGGCTTTTAATGCTTCCACCGAGGCTACCAGGGATTTAACCGCATAGAATCCTCCCGTATCGGTCAGCTGCCCGGGATTGATGGCGACTTCCTCTTCCCAGCAATTGAAAAGATTGACCTGTTTGTGGAAGGGCCTGGAGAGATCCTTGATGTGCTGATAGTTAAAGGTCGATTCCGGAATGGATTTGCGATAAAAATTGATCAGTTTATTGGACGCAAAAAGGATGGGGGTGCAGATTTCCAGCAGCCGGTTATCAGAAAAGGTCTTGATGGCCAGTTCGGGACCAATACCGTTCAGGTCGCCGATGGAAATGCCGATAACAGGTCTTTGCAGGGGAGTGCTCATGTATTATTTTTCGATGGATAAAAATACGATTAATAGCCTGAAGGATGGTTTATTTTTGCGGGATGATGTCTCCCAAAAGGCCGTACAATCTGAAAAAATCCCTCGGTCAGCATTTTCTCAAAGACGAGTCCGTTTGTCGCCAGATTGTGGATTCCGTCCGGCAATTTCCCGTCAAACAGTTGTTAGAGATCGGACCAGGAGGGGGGGCGATAACCAAATACTTCCTAACCTGGCAGGACATCGATTTCAAAGCAGTCGAGATCGACCGGGAAAAAGTAGCATTCCTGAAAAAAAATTTCCCGGCACTCAATGGCCATCTGCTGGAAATGGATTTTCTTCAGATGGAAAGACCCTTTGAAGGAAGATTTACCATTGTTGGAAATTTCCCGTACAATATCTCAACCGAAATCCTTTTTAAAGTACTTGAGTGGCGCGAGCAGGTGGAGCACGTAACCGGCATGTTTCAAAAAGAAGTAGCCCAGCGCATCGCCGCCCCAGCGGGCAATAAGATTTATGGTGTCACCAGTGTACTCTTGCAGGCTTTTTTTGAAGTGGAATGGCTTTTTGAAGTCAGTGAACAGGCGTTCAATCCACCCCCTAAAGTGAAAAGCGCCGTGATCCGCCTGACACCCCGTACCCAAGGGCCGAATATTGAGTCTGAGAAAAAGTTTTTTCTCCTGGTAAAAACAGCCTTTAATCAACGCCGGAAAACCTTGCGAAATGCCGTAAAGGGTTTGTTCACCCCCGAAGTACTGAAAGATTCCTTGTTTGACCGGCGCGCGGAGCAACTGACCCTGGCAGAATTTGCTGCGCTGACCTGGAGAATGGGTCAATGACATGAAAGACAAGAACAGCTTTATAAAATTGGATGCAGACCATTTAACAAGATCAAAGAAAAACAGATGAGAAAAGTACTCGTAACGGCAAAGGTGCACCCATACCTACTGGAGAGATTGGAAAAGAGTGGCTATGAGGCACTCTATTTCCCCGAACTCAGTTACGATGCCCTAAGGGAGATCATACCAACCGTGGAGGGTTTGATCATCACCACCCGGCTGAAAATCGACAAACCCATTTTGGAAAGGGCTGTCGGCTTAAAATGGATCGGAAGACTGGGAAGCGGCATGGAGCTGATCGATGTCGAACAGGCAAATAAAATGGGCATTGTCTGCGTGAGCAGTCCGGAAGGAAATCGCAATGCGGTGGGAGAACATATTCTGGGCATGTTGCTTTCCGTGATGAATCATATTCCCCGGGCCTACCGGGAAATCGGTCAGGGCAAATGGATCCGGGAGGCCAACCGGGGCAGGGAGCTGACCGGAAAAACGGTGGGAATCATCGGGTATGGAAACACCGGATCAGCATTTGCCCGGTTGCTGGCGCCCTTTGATGTGACGGTACTGGCTTATGACAAATACAAATTCAATTTTGGGGCGGGGAAAATCAAGGAAGCCAATATGGAACAACTGGGAAGATACGCCGACGTCATCAGTCTGCATGTCCCCCTGACGGATGAAACTTTTCATTTGGCAAATGAGGAATTCTTTTCTTCCTTAAAAGCCAAACCTTTTTTTATCAACAGCAGCCGGGGGAAAACCCAGGATACCGCAGCCCTGATCCGGGCCCTGGAAACGGGTAAGATTTCAGGGGCAGCGTTGGATGTACTTGAAAATGAAAAACTTGACAGCTATTCACCGCTGGAAAAACAGCAGCTTGACCGACTGCTGACCTTCGACAACGTTCTTCTGACCCCCCATATCGCGGGTTATAGCCAGGAGGCATTTTATCTCATGGCTAAAGTCATCCTGGACAAACTGGGTATCTAAAGGATTTAACAAAAAAGGTGGAAAAGGACGGCCCTTTCCCGGGGCTGGGGACCGCACGAAAAATACCTTTTTAAATGTATTCCTTATCTTTGTGGAAATGCAACGCCTCCCGAGGGCGTTGTATTTTTTTTCTTTTATAATAAACAAGAGGAGGATTTATGAGTGGAATCACATATCTGACGAAGGAGGCACTCGAAAAATTAAAAACAGAGCTGCAGAAAATGAAAAGTGTTGACCGGCCGGCGGCGTCCAGAGCCATTGCTGAAGCGCGGGAGAAGGGAGATTTGAAAGAGAACGCAGAATACGATGCGGCCAAGGAAGCGCAAGGACATCTGGAAGCTAAAATACAGCGGCTGGAAGCTGATTTATCCAATGTGCGCATACTGGAAGAGGGAAATATCGATACCAGCAAAGTATCGATCCTCACCAAAGTAACGGTTACCAATCTTTTAAATAAAAAGCAATCGACCTATCACCTGGTTTCGGAAAAAGAAGCCGATCTCAAACTGGGAAAAATCTCTGTATCCTCACCCATTGGAAAAGGTCTCCTGGGAAAACAGGTTGGTGAAGTCGCCGATGTCATTGTTCCGGCAGGCAAACTGCAATTCAAAGTGGAAAGTATTACCATCTAAGCAGACCATACAGGTGAGATCAAATCCTCAGCGTTTCAAATTCGCCAGGATTTTTTCCTGAACCTCCCGAAAGGCTTCCGGACTTAATTTCAGTTTTGGTTTTTTGAAATCCATATCGCTGATCTGGTCGATGGGAATGAGATGCATATGCGCATGGGGCACTTCCAGGCCGACGACAGATATTCCGCAACGGTCACAACGAAATGATTTTTCAATCGCCCGCGCGATGGGTTGGGCAAAAATCAGGATCCGGCTAAGAAATTTTTCATCCAGATCAAAAAAATGATCCGTCTCTGTTTTGGGAATAACCAAGGTATGTCCTTCTCTCAGCGGATGGATATCGAGAAAGGCCAGAAAAAAATCATCCTCCTTAATACGGTATGCGGGAATTTCTCCCTGTATAATTCTGGTAAATATGGTCATGGTATAAATTTGAGCTTGGGTAATCAAGGACGGTTTTTCTAATTTCCATTGAGCGAAACCGGGAAAACGACCCGGATGGATCCATGGATGCCCGTCGTTTTCATTCAATGGTTCCATCCTTATATCCTTCAACCACCTTGGCAACCAGTCCGGATTTATCAAAGCACCCTGCCCGGATTTTTCGAAACAAATTCTCTCCAGCCACTGAGTTTTTTTCCCCGCGTGAGCGGCGAGCGAAATTGATAGTGATGGCAGAGTGCCACGGCCAGCGCATCGGAGGCATCGAAGCGGATAATTTCCTGGCGGATTCCCAGTATCTGCTGAAGCATTTTCCAAACCTGTTCCTTACCGGCATTGCCGTTGCCGGTAATGGATTGTTTTATTTTTCTGGGTGCATACTCGGTGACCGGAATTCCCGATTGCATCGCAGCGGCAATGGCTACGCCCTGCGCACGGCCAAGCTTGAGCATGCTTTGCACATTCTTACCAAAAAACGGGGCCTCGATCGCAAAATCATCCGGTTTGAATTTCTCAATGAGTTGATGAACGGTAAAATAGATCAGTTCGAGTCGCTGATAGGTATCCAGGTTGGCAGGTACCTTGAGTACATCCATTTCTATAAAACGAACCTGCTGCGTTTCTACACAGATCAATCCATATCCCATCATCAGGGTGCCGGGATCAATGCCCAGGATTATTTTGGAGTTCTTTTGCAGAGGGAACGCTATTTTTGATGGTGACGTTAAACAAAAATATCAAATTAATAGGCAACTATGTGGCCGGTCCCCTGATTATGGGGTTTCTTTTCTATTTCGTATTCCGTCAACTACATAAACAACCCCACTGGAAAGATTCCCTCCTTCAGATTTTGCAGGCTGCTACCGGAAAAGAGCAGTGGAAACTCTATGCCGTGTTTTTATTGATGGGATTTAACTGGGGCATCGAAGCGCTCAAATGGAAGATTTCCCTGCAAAACATTCAGCGCCTCGGATGGTGGAGGGCCTTCAAAGCAATTCTGGCCGGAACCTGCATCGCATCCTTTACTCCCAATCGGGTAGGAGAGTATATGGGAAGAATGCTTTTTGTTGATCCGGGAAATAAATTGCGATCCATTGCCCCTACCATTCTTTGCAGCATGTCCCAGACACTGGTGACCCTTGTCCTGGGAACCCTGGGTCTTTCCTTCTACGCCCGCTTGCCCCTGGGTTTGGACCCCGACGGGATCGGGCTCAAGGCTGCATATTTCCCGCCGGCTATTATTTTGACCGCCCTCGGTGCTGTCCTGCTCGGTCTGGTGTATTTCCGTTTTGATCCGCTGGTCAATTGGGTGAACCGATGGCTTAAAAAAAAACAAAAAAAAATCACCCTGCCGGAGGATTTCAAAATGTCTAGCCTGTCGCGCATTTTGGTCCTTTCATTCCTCCGCTATGGAATTTTCATCGCTCAATATTTTTTACTTTTTTCTCTGGTTGGTATCCCCCTTACCACGCTGCAGGTATTCACAGGCGTTAGTGTTATGTTTGTATTGATGGCCATTGTCCCAACCTTAACATTTTTAACAGATCTGGGTTTTCGATGGACAGCAGGAATTTATATCTTCACCGTATTCACCCAGAGCACGACCGGTATTCTAGCGGTATCCCTGGGAATATGGCTCATCAATTTAATAATCCCTGCGTTAATAGGGAGTTTGTTAATTTTAAGGACCAAACTATTCGGGAGCAGATGAAATCAATAATCGGAATGTTATGCGTGTTGTGGATGGGTATTTCTTTGCCTTTGAAAGCAGGCGAAGATTTTTGTGGTCTCCAAAATCATGCATTTCTGCCCGGTGAAAGCATTACCTACCGGGTGTATTATAAAGTAGTCGGGGTTTACCTGGCTGCCGGCGAAGCGGTATTCAGTGTTGACTTGGAAAACCTCAACAACAAACCGGTGTACCATGTTACCGGAGAAGGGAAAACTTATTCTTTCTACGATAATTTTTTTCGGGTGCGCGATAAATATGAAACCTTTATCGATACCAGCAATCTGCAGCCCATGAAATTTATCCGCAATGTAAATGAAGGGTCTTTTAAGAAATATGAAAATGTAAGTTTTAATAAAACCGCCAATACTGCGATCACCAATTCAGGCGTGTTTAAAACGCCCGAATGCATTCAGGATGTATTGAGTACGATGTATTATGCCCGCAATATTAATTATGATAAATACAAACCGGGAGATAAAATTCCATTTTCCATGTTTTTGGATAACCAGGTTTATTCCATCTATATTCGCTACATTGGAAAAGAAGTTGTAAAAACCCGTTACGGAAATTTTCACGCCATTAAGATCAAACCCCTGCTGATCAAAGGAACCATATTCGAAGGGGGTGAGAAAATGAGTGTCTGGATAGGAGATGATCCCAACCATATTGCGTTGCGGGTGGAAAGTCCCATCAGTGTAGGCAGTATCATTGTGGATATGATGGATTTTCATACCCTTCGCTGGCCACTCACTTCAATGACTGCCCGACGCTAGAATTTTTAACGCCCCGATAAACCCTTCCGGCATGAAAAAAGTCCTAAAAGTATTGGGCATCCTGGTGCTGTCTGTGATCGTATTGATCGCTATTCTCATCACCTATGTCAAAGTAGCCTTGCCCAATGTAGGGCCTGCACCCCAAATGACAATTGAAAAAACGCCAGAGAGAATTCAAAGGGGCAACTACCTGGCCAAAAGTGTCATGGCCTGTATGGATTGCCACAGTGAACGCGACCCCAACTTATTTACCATGCCCATGATAGCTTCTTCCATTGGAAGCGGTGGGGAACGTTTTGATCAGACCATGGGTTTCCCTGGAATTTTTTATGCCGCCAACATCACGCCGGCAGGCATCGGCAACTGGACAGATGGAGAGATCTACCGGGCCATTACGACCGGAGTTCGAAAAAATGGCAAACCCATATTCCCGGTCATGCCCTATCACTCCTATGGATTTGCCGATTCAGAAGATGTCAAATCCATGATCGTATACCTGCGATCTCTCAAGCCTATTGGGAAAGTCATACCGGCTTCCTCAGCGGATTTTCCGATGAATATCCTGCTCAATACGATTCCGGAGAAAGCCACGCCGATGACCATTCCACCCCCTGGGGACAGTGTAGCCAACGGCCGGTATCTATTGACCATCGGGGCCTGTCATGATTGCCATACACCGTTTGCCAATGGAAAATTTGATGAGACCCTTTCGTTGGCCGGCGGCCGGGTTTTCCCGGAACCCGGAGGTTGGGTCAGTTCTGCAAATATTACCCCGGACAAAAAAACAGGCATCGGAACTTGGACCCGTGCATTTTTTATGGGACATTTTTCGATGTATCGGGACAGCGCAACCGCGCACCGGGTGATGACGCCGGGTGCATTGCAAACCATCATGCCCTGGACATTATACGGCACCATGCGGGACCAGGATCTGGCCAATATTTACGCCTATCTTCAAACGATCCCGCCGATTGACCATGCGGTCACGAAATGGAAAGCTCAATAGTTCCGCGGTTGAAAAACGGTCCAGTATTCAGAAATTTTTATGGTTGGCCCGGCATCATTTCGCGCAGCCACCTAAAAGGAGAGATGTACTAAGTGGTTTCTGATAGGCTTTCTATGGCCTTTTCCATCCGCATACTGCGCGAACCTTTTACAAGAAAACTGGTATCCTGAAAAGATTGGGATTCCAGCCATTTTCCCAGTTCCCTCGAATCCGCAAAACTTTTATAGGGATGGTGGATCTTGAGAAAATCCCCGCCTACCAAGGCAACTTCTTTCCAAGGGTACTGGCCGATTTGGTCGATGATCAGCCGATGCTCGGAAAGGCTTTCTGACCCGAGCTCGGCCATGGCACCCAGCAGCAGTACTTTTTTATCTCCAGGAAAATGCATGAAATTTTCAAGTGCCAGTTTCATACTGGAAGGGTTGGCATTGTAGGCATCCAGCAGAATGGTATTGGATCCTGCTTTCATCAATTGAGAGCGGCTGTTAGAGGGTCTGTACGCTTCTATGCCTTTTTTGATTTCGTCGGCACCCACTTTAAAATAAGTTCCGATGCATACAGCAGCCAAAACATTGGGTAGATTATAATCGCCCGTGAGATGGGTCTCGATGACACCTTTGGAATGTCCTTTGGTCATGCGGACTTTCAAAAAGGGCGCCGAACTGTCCACGATGCCGGTGATATCGGCATGCTGCGTGCCGTAAGAAAAAATCTCTCCGATGCCTTTGCTCATGTCTTGCAAGTAGGCATAATCCCACATCACAAAAGCTGTTCCCCCAAAGGCACGCAGGTAATCGAAGAGTTCACCCTTTCCTTTTCTAACACCCTCTATTCCTCCAAATCCTTCCAGGTGTGCCTTGCCGCTGTTGGTAATCAACCCATGCGTCGGGCGGGTATATAAGCAATAGCCGGCGATCTCTTCCAAGTGGTTGGCGCCCATTTCAATAATGGCGATCTCGGCATCTTTTTTTATTTTCAAGAGTGTGAGCGGGATTCCGATATGGTTGTTCAGATTGCCTTGGGTGGTATAGGTTTTATATTTTTCAGAAAGAACGGCATGGACCAGTTCCTTGGTGGTCGTTTTACCATTGCTGCCGGTGATGGCGATAAAGGGAATGGAAAACTGATTTCGGTGCCGGCCCGCCAGCATTTGTAAAGTGGTCAGCACATCTTCCACCCGAATCAGGCGGTCCTTCCATCTGGCGGCATCCGGGATCTCTTCATCGATCACGGCGTAAGCAACACCCTTTTCCAGGGCAGATAACGCAAAGAGGTTGCCATTAAAATTTTCTCCTTTTAATGCAAAAAATATATCCCCGGGTTGAACCTGTCGGGTGTCGGTACAAACCGAAGGGTGTTTGAGGTAGAGCTGATAGAGTTGTTCGATACTGGCGGGGGGAAAAGTTTTTTCTCCTGAAGCAGCTATATCCATATGCCAAAAAATTATTTTTTTTCTTTCGATGTCAAAAAATCTGGTCGGGACGGTGGTGATTTCATCGCAAATCTAACAAACAAAAAAGCCATCCGTCGGGGACGAATGGCTTTTATAAATTTATGAGGAAAGTTCCTTATTGTTTGCGGGCGTTTTGTTTTCTTGTCTTATAGCTGATCCCGGTTTGTCTGCCATTACCTGCCGGACTACCGACCCGGTCCATGGCGCAACGGAAACCAACAGTAGAACTGGCCTGATCTTCTTCCATGTAACGGCGGGTTCCGGGTCCGAGCCAGTAAGCGCGGTCATCCCAGCTTCCCCCTTTGATCACACGGCTCTTATCACTGATCAGGGTAGTCTTGCCATATCCGTAACTGATACCGGCAATCAGGGAGTCACCATCCAGGTAGTTGATTACATCACCCTTCTGATAGTTCCTTCTGGTTTCACTTTCCTTATCTGTTACAGCGCGATATTTAATTCTACCCAGGCTATCTCTTTCAGGTTTTCCTTCTTTACCCAGGTCCATGGTTTCAAATTTGTTACCACGGAAAGGAGCGGTTCCGTCAACATCCACAGAAGAAAGGGGACGATACACATCTTCCACCCACTCGCTCACGTTACCTGACATATTATACAATCCGAAACCATTGGGATAAAAGGAAGTGACATCGGCCGTGTAGACAGCGTTGTCATTCAAACCACCGGCTACCCCCATGTTATCACCATTGCCT
>Ga0206938_1024_pt1 | contig 43258 bp, 41 predicted proteins | sample Alteio_BWOrgHeat_12_FD_152918 | JGI IMG/M metagenome (GOLD analysis project Ga0206938, IMG submission 152918) | Enriched cells from forest soil in Barre Woods Harvard Forest LTER site, Petersham, Massachusetts, United States -... | ecosystem: Environmental > Terrestrial > Soil > Temperate forest >... | reverse complement strand
GGTACGTTGACCAATGGTATCGCTAATACAATCAGTTCAAGCAATGCAATAACGGTTGCAAGTGGTGCAACGTGGAATCTAAATAATTTCAGTGATTCTATTGGTTCATTAGCAGGTAGTGGTACGGTGACATTAGGATCTGCAGTCTTAACGTCAGGAAATGATAATACCAGTACGACGTTTAGCGGTGTCATCAGTGGAACAGGTAGCTTAATTAAAGCAGGGACAGGTACGTTTACTTTGTCGGGTACCAATACGTATACAGGTGTAACAACGCTCAACGCCGGGGTGTTAAGTATTTCTGCTGATGCGAATTTAGGTACAGCACCAGGGAGTGTGACCGCTAATGATTTGACACTCAATGGTGGAACCTTACAAACCACAGCGACTTTTACGCTGTCTGCTAATCGCGGTATCACGTTAGGCAGTAGTGGAGGGATTTTCTCTGTCAGTTCCGGCACGACGTTAACGTATAACGGTATTATCACAGGCTCGGGTAGTTTAACGACATCGAATGTCGGTACGTTGGTACTCGGTGGAGTGAATACGTATACGGGTACAACCCTAATTAATGCAGGTACGTTGACCAATGGTATCGCTAATACAATCAGTTCAAGCAATGCAATAACGGTTGCAAGTGGTGCAACGTGGAATCTAAATAATTTCAGTGATTCTATTGGTTCATTAGCAGGTAGTGGTACGGTGACATTAGGATCTGCAGTCTTAACGTCAGGAAATGATAATACCAGTACGACGTTTAGCGGTGTCATCAGTGGAACAGGTAGCTTAATTAAAGCAGGGACAGGTACGTTTACTTTGTCGGGTACCAATACGTATACAGGTGTAACAACGCTCAACGCCGGGGTGTTAAGTATTTCTGCTGATACCAATTTAGGGACAGCGCCAGGAAGTGCAACCGCCAATGATTTGACACTCAATGGCGGAACCTTACAAACCACAGCGACTTTTACGCTGTCAGCTAATCGCGGTATCACGTTAGGCAGTAGTGGAGGGACTTTCTCTGTCAGTTCCGGCACGACGTTAACGTATAACGGTATTATCACAGGCTCGGGTAGTTTAACGACATCGGATGTCGGTACGTTGGTGTTAGGTGGATTGAATACGTATACCGGTACAACCGCAATTAATGCGGGTACGTTGACCAATGGTATCGCTAATGCAATCGGTTCAAGTAGTGCAGTGAATGTAGCCAGTAGTGGAACATGGAATTTAAATAGTAATAATGATTCTATCGGCTCATTAACAGGTAATGGTGCAGTAACCTTAGGGTCTGCAGCCTTAACGTTAGGACATGATAATACCAGTACGACGTTTGGTGGTGTTATCAGTGGAAGTGGTAGTTTAACCAAACTAGGATCAGGCATATTCACTTTATCTAGTACGAATACCTATACAGGTGCAACAACCCTCAGCGCAGGGGGGTTAACTATTTCTGCTGATGCCAATTTAGGGACAGCGCCCGGCAGCGTGACAGCCAATGATTTGATATTCAATGGGGGAGTCTTAAAAATCACAGCGACCTTTACACTGTCTGCCAATCGGGGTATTACGTTAGGTGGATTGAACCTCTCTATCAACTCCGGTAACACCTTAACGTATAACGGTACTGCCTCAGGTAGTGGATCTTTAACAACCACGGGCTTGGGTACGCTTATTTTAGGTGGAGCCAATACGTATACCGGTGCAACAAGTATTAATTCAGGTACGTTAACAAATAATATAGCGAATGCTATTGGTTCAAGCAGTGCAGTCACGGTTGCAAGTGGTGCAACGTGGAATTTAAATAATTTGAGTGATTCCATTGGTTCATTAGCAGGTAGTGGTACGGTGACGTTAGGGTCTGCAGCGTTAACATCAGGAAATGATAATACCAATACGACGTTCAGTGGCGTCATCAGTGGAAGTGGTAGCTTAACCAAAGTAGGAGCAGGTACGTTCACTTTGTCGGGTGCGAATACGTACACAGGCGCAACAGCGATTAACGGGGGTAAGTTAAGTCTTAATGCGGATACCAGTTTAGGTACAGCACCGGGAAGCGTGACCGCCAATGATTTGACATTCAATGGCGGAACGTTACAAGCCACAACAAGCTTTACACTGTCCGCGAATCGCGGTATCACCTTGAACGGTAGCGGAGGGACTTTCTTACTGTCAGGCCCAACTTTAACGTATAACGGCATTATCACAGGCTCGGGTAGTTTAACGACATCGAATGTGGGTACATTGGTACTCGGTGGAGTGAATACGTATACGGGTGCAACCCTCATTAATGCGGGTACGTTGACCAATGGTATCGCTAATGCAATTAGTTCAAGTAGTGCAGTGACTGTCGCCAGCGGTGCGACATGGAATTTAAATAGTTTGAGTGATTCTATTGGTTCATTAACGGGTAGCGGTGCAGTGACGTTAGGGTCTGCAGCTTTAACATCAGGAAATGATAATACCAGTACGACGTTTAGCGGTGTCATCAGTGGAACGGGTAGCTTAACTAAAGCAGGAACAGGCACGTTTACTTTATCGGGTACGAATACGTATACAGGTGCAACAACAATCAGTGGAGGTTTGTTAAGTATTTCTGCTGATGCGAATTTAGGTACAGCGCCAGGGAGTGTGACAGCCAATGATTTAACACTCAATGGGGGAGCTTTACAAACCACAGCGACTTTTACGCTGTCTGCCAATCGCGGTATTACGTTAGGCAGTAGCGGAGGGAGTTTCTCTGTCAGTTCCAGTACGACGTTAACGTATAACGGCATTATCGCAGGTACAGGTAGTCTAACGACATTGGATGTGGGTACATTGGTGTTAGGTGGGGTGAATACGTATACAGGTAGCACCAACATAAATACAGGGACGTTGACCAATGGTATTGCCAATGCCATTGGTTCAAGCAGTGATTTAACAGTTGCAAGTGGTGCAACGTGGAATCTAAATAATTTCAGTGATTCTATTGGGTCAGTAGCAGGTAGTGGTGCAGTGACGCTAGGGTCTGCAGTCTTAACGTCAGGAAATGATAATGCTAGTACGACGTTTGGTGGTGTCATCAGTGGAACAGGTAGCTTAACTAAAGCAGGAACAGGTACATTAACCTTGTCCGGTACGAATACGTATACAGGTGCAACAACCCTCAACGCCGGTGTGTTAAGTCTTTCTGCTGATGCGAATTTAGGGACAGCACCAGGGAGTGTGACCGCTAATGATTTGACACTCAATGGTGGAACCTTACAAACCACAGCGACTTTTACGCTGTCTGCTAATCGTGGCATCACCTTAGGCAGTAGTGGAGGGACTTTCTCTATCGGTTCCAGTACTACCTTAACTTATAACGGTATTATTGCAGGCTCTGGTACGCTAACGGCATCGGGTACAGGTATTTTTGTTTTAGGTGGAGCAAATACTTACACAGGCACAACGACAATTAATGGAAGTACATTAAATATAGGAGCAGATTCAAGATTAGGTACGGCTCCAGGCAGTGTGACAGTCAATGATTTGACAATAAATGGAGGTACCTTACAAACAACATCGACCTTTACGTTGTCTGCCAATCGCGGTATTACCTTAGGGAGTAGCGGAGGGACTTTCTCAGTGGGTTCAGGCACAACCTTAACGTATAGTGGTATTGTTACCGGTTCGGGTGCATTAACTAAAGCAGGAACAGGTACATTAACTTTGTCCGGTACCAATACGTATACAGGGAATACTAGCATTAGCGCAGGAACTGTAACGCTGACTAATGCAGCCAGCTTAGGTTCTTCAAGCGGCACAACTGTGTCGGCGGGTGCTGTATTAAATATTAATAATATGACGCTTTCTAATACCAATACAATTACGCTGAATGGGAGTGGGATTAGCAGTACAGGTGCTTTAACAGGAACGGGTTCCGCTATTCTGAATAATAATATTGTATTAGCGAGTGCCACTACTCTAGGTGGTACGTCACTTACCTTAAATGGTTCAATTACAGGTGCGAGTAATCTGACGGTGAATTTGGCAAGTAATATCGTTTTACCCAATATCACGTTAACGGGTGGTAGTTCTCTTTCTGTGACGACCACTAACGGTGCGATTAGCCAACAAGCCTCCTCTGCTTTAACGATTCCAGGGACTGCAAGTTTTTCAGCGACAGGTAGTATTAATTTAAGTAATTCGGGTAATACGATATCGACGTTAGGAACCATTTCACGAGGAGGTGCTTTTACGTTAAATAATAATGGTGCCTTAACGCTGGCAGGTTCACTTTCTTCCGGAACGGTCACGAATGCTGTTTCTATTGCGACCACGGGGGCTTTAACGTTAAATTCAGGGGTTGGTATAACGGCTAACACTACTGGAAACGCCATTGTTTTATCAGGCAGTGTTTTTACTAATAATGCGGGCGCGAGTGTTTTTAATACGGGCAGTGGAAATTTTCTCGTTTGGTCGCAAAATCCAACCAATGATAACCGGGGTGGTTTAAGTTATAATTTCAAACAATATAATGCGACGTATTCTGTAACCAGTGTGTTAGGCACAGGGAATGGCTTCCTTTATAGTTTAGCACCTACGATTACACCCACCTTAATAGGAAGTGTAACGAAAACGTATGATGGGATGACCACTGCCACGTTGACAGGAAGCAATTATAGTTCTTCTGGTGCTGTAGATGGCGATACAGTGACAATGACTAATCCGACGAGTGGTTCTTATGGCACAAAGAATGTAGGTACCAATATCAGTGTTTCTGTTGCAGGGATAGCAATTAATAGTGCCACCAATGGAAGCAGTAATGTATACGGATATCAAATAACCTCTACTGCAAGTAGTAATATCGGAACAATAACCTCAGCAACACTTACTATTAATAATGTGACAGCCAATAATAAAATATATGATGCGACGACAGCGGCGACATTATCAACGACGAATGCAGCGCTGCAAAATGTATTGGGCAGTGATGTGGTGACCTTAAGTTCATCCGGTGCGACGGGTACGTTTGCAGATAAAAATGTTGGAACGGGTAAAGCGGTGACAGCAAGTGGTTTTACGATCAGTGGTACGGATGCGGGTAATTATCTCTTAACGCAACCAACAGGATTAACCGCTAATATCAGTGCAGCGACGTTAACGATCAGTGGCGTTACAGCGAATAACAAGACCTATGATGCAACGACAACGGCAACTTTATCGACAGGCAGCGCTGCTCTGGTTGGCAAGTTAGGCAGTGATGTTGTTACTTTAAGCTCTTCCAGTGCAACTGGGACCTTTGCAGATAAAAATGTTGGAACGGGTAAAGCCGTGACAGCGAGTGGCTTTACGATCAGTGGTACGGATGCGGGTAATTATCTCTTAACGCAACCGACGGGATTAACCGCCAATATCAGTGCAGCGACGTTAACGATCAGTGGTGTTACAGCGAATAACAAGACCTATGATGCGACGACAGCGGCGACATTATCAACGACGAATGCAGCGCTGCAAAATGTATTGGGCAGTGATGTGGTGACCTTAAGTTCATCCGGTGCGACGGGTACGTTTGCAGATAAAAATGTTGGAACGGGTAAAGCGGTGACAGCGAGTGGCTTTGCGATCAGTGGTACGGATGCGGGCAATTACACGTTAACGCAACCGACAGGATTAACCGCCAATATCAGTGCAGCGACGTTAACGATCAGTGGTGTTGCAGCGAATAATAAGACCTATGATGCAACGACAGCGGCAACTTTATCGACGACGAATGCAGCGCTGCAAAATGTATTGGGCAGTGATGTGGTGACCTTAAGTTCGTCCAGTGCGAGTGGAACCTTTGCAGATAAAAATGTCGGAACGAGTAAAACCGTGACAGCAAGTGGCTTTACGATCAGTGGTACGGATGCGGGTAATTATCTCTTAACGCAACCGACGGGATTAACGGCCAATATTAGTGCGGCGACGTTAACGATTAGCGGTGTTACAGCGAATAATAAGACCTATGATGCAACGACAGCGGCAATTTTATCGACTGGCAGTGCTGCTCTTGTTGGCAAGTTAGGCAGTGATGTTGTCACCTTAAGTTCATCCAGTGCGAGTGGAATTTTTGCAGATAAAAATGTTGGAACGGGTAAAGCCGTGACAGCGAGTGGCTTTACGATCAGTGGTACGGATGCGGGTAATTATCTCTTAACGCAACCGACGGGATTAACCGCCAATATCAGTGCAGCGACGTTAACGATCAGTGGTGTTACAGCGAATAATAAGACCTATGATGCAACGACAGCGGCAACTTTATCGACAGGCAGTGCGGCTCTGGTTGGCAAGTTAGGCAGTGATGTTGTTACTTTAAGCTCTTCCAGTGCGAGTGGGACTTTTGCAGATAAAAATGTCGGAACGGGTAAAGCGGTGACAGCAAGTGGCTTTGCGATCAGTGGTACGGATGCGGGTAATTACACGTTAACGCAACCGACAGGATTAACCGCCAATATCAGTGCAGCGACGTTAACGATCAGTGGTGTTACAGCGAATAATAAGACCTATGATGCAACGACAGCGGCAACTTTATCGACAGGCAGTGCGGCTCTGGTTGGCAAGTTAGGCAGTGATGTTGTTACTTTAAGCTCTTCCAGTGCGAGTGGGGCCTTTGCAGATAAAAATGTCGGAACGGGTAAAGCGGTGACAGCAAGTGGCTTTGCGATCAGTGGTACGGATGCGGGCAATTATCTCTTAACGCAACCGACAGGATTAACGGCCAATATCAGTGCAGCCACGTTAACGATCAGTGGTGTTACAGCGAATAACAAGACCTATGATGCGACGACAACTGCAACTTTATCGACGACGAATGCAGCGCTGCAAAATGTATTGGGTAGTGATGTGGTGACTTTAAGTTCATCCAGTGCGAGTGGAACCTTTGCAGATAAAAATGTCGGAACGAGTAAAACCGTGACAGCGAGCGGGTTTGCGATCAGTGGTACGGATGCGGGCAATTACACGTTAACGCAACCGACAGGATTAACCGCCAATATCAGTGCAGCGACGTTAACGATCAGTGGTGTTGCAGCGAATAATAAGACCTATGATGCAACGACAGCGGCAACTTTATCGACGACGAATGCAGCGCTGCAAAATGTATTGGGCAGTGATGTGGTGACTTTAAGTTCGTCCAGTGCGAGTGGAACCTTTGCAGATAAAAATGTTGGAACGGGTAAAGCGGTGACAGCGAGTGGCTTTGCGATCAGTGGTACGGATGCGGGCAATTACACGTTAACGCAACCGACAGGATTAACCGCCAATATCAGTGCAGCGACGTTAACGATCAGTGGTGTTGCAGCGAATAATAAGACCTATGATGCAACGACAGCGGCAACTTTATCGACGACGAATGCAGCGCTGCAAAATGTATTGGGCAGTGATGTGGTGACTTTAAGTTCGTCCAGTGCGAGTGGAACCTTTGCAGATAAAAATGTTGGAACGGGTAAAGCGGTGACAGCGAGCGGGTTTGCGATCAGTGGAACGGATGCGGGCAATTATCTCTTAACGCAACCGACAGGATTAACGGCCAATATCAGTGCAGCGACGTTAACGATTAGCGGTGTTGCAGCGAATAATAAGACCTATGATGCAACGACAGCGGCAACTTTATCGACAGGCAGTGCGGCTCTGGTTGGTAAGTTGGGCAGTGATGTGGTGACTTTAAGTTCGTCCAGTGCGAGTGGAACCTTTGCAGATAAAAATGTTGGAACGGGTAAAGCGGTGACAGCGAGCGGGTTTGCGATCAGTGGAACGGATGCGGGAAATTATCTCTTAACGCAACCGACAGGATTAACCGCCAATATCAGTACAGCGAATTTAACGGTTAATGGCGTTACAGCGAATGATAAGATTTATGATGGTACGACTACAGCAACTCTTTCAACAAATAGCGCAGTTTTAGTAGGAAAATTAGCTACAGATAGCGTTGTTTTAGATTCAACCAATGCTACCGGAAACTTTTTAGATTCTAATATAGGAACTGGAAAAACTGTCATAGCGAGCGGGTTTAGTATTAGCGGAACTGATGCAAGAAATTATAATTTAACCCAACCGACTGGTTTAACTGCCAATATTACTTCGGCTAGTTTGACAACGGGTGGAACGTATACTGTCTCTCCTCCAACTTCTACGATTTCATCTCCATCCCCAATAAATACCGCTATTCTTTCCAGTAGTGTATCAGCCATCATGTTAGGCGTGGTGGATCAAACGACCTTTCTTTCTTTTTCTCTCTCTACTGTATCAATCTCCTCTGTCATGGCAGCTTCTTCCTCTCAAACCCTTTCTAACTCTTCTGTTGATATAAATTCTTTTGATCTTTTAAGTAACGTTTCTTCTTATTCTTCAGGGGGAGAATAAACGAGTAAGAAAATTAACTAACGTCAGTATTATCTAAGCCATTCTGTAACGAGTTGAAATATCCTATTTTTTGTCATTCCCGCGAAGGCGGGAAACTATTCTGAAATAATCTCCAACAATGATTTATAAGGAAATGTCTGTCCGTCACACTATCATGTCTATCTGCTTTGTCAGTGGTAAGCGCGATAACCCACATTGTGACTCGATTTGTATGATGGATTAAATGGCTAAATGGTTTCCCGCCTTCGCGGGAATGACAAAAAATAGGATATTTCAACTCGTTACAGAATGGCTTAGATAATACTGACGTTAACTAGACTTATTTTTTAAAGTTTTTAATGACTTATAATGCTGAATTAATCCCGCAGTTGAACTATCCTGTTGTAGGGTTGCATTTGCTTTAGTTAAATGATCCAAAATAGGATTTAATAATTGTTTCCCTAATTCGACACCCCATTGGTCGAATGAATTCACATTCCAAATCACACCTTGTACGAATACTTTATGCTCATACAAAGCTAATAATGCGCCTAAATGATAAGGTGTTATATCATCTAAAAATAAAATATTACTTGGACGATTACCTGGGATAGCGCGATGCGGTGCGAGAGAGAGTGCGTCGTGAGTATTATAACCTTTAGCCACTAATTCTTGATAAGCTTGCTCACTTGTTTTTCCCTGCATCAGAGCTTGGGCTTGGCTTAAACAGCTTGCCATTAAAATGTCTTGGTGATGAGGAAATTCAACCCGTGATTGATTTACTAAAATAAAATCAATAGGAATGAAATGCTTTCCTTGGTGTAATAATTGATGAGTTGCATGTTGGCCATCACAACCTTGTTCTCCCCAAATCACAGGGCCCGTCATATAAGATGTTATACTACCTTCATGCGTCACGCTCTTGCCATTACTTTCCATATCCACTTGTTGTAAATAAGCGCGTAATAATTGTAATCGATGGGCATAAGGAATGATTGCATGAGTTGATGCAGAAAAGAAATTACTATACCAGATTCCTAATAGTGCCATTAAAACGGGAATATTTTGTAAAAAAGGCGTATGACGAAAATGGATATCGACGTCATAGGCGCCCTTTAAAAATTGCTCGAAATTGTCCATCCCAATCATAATCGCGAGAGGTAAACCGATGGCTGACCAGACTGAATAACGACCTCCTACCCATTCCCAAAAAGGAAAAATATGATCGGGGGAAATACCAAACTCTTCAGCGCGATCGGGTGCCGCGGTCACTGCAATAAAGTGTTCTGCACAATCAGTTATGGCTAACTTTTTTTGTAACCATTGTTTGACGGTTTGTGCGTGGGTCATTGTTTCAATGGTGGAAAATGTTTTCGATGAAATAATAAATAATGTCGTTTCTGGATTAATTTTTTTTAATACATCAGATAAATGAGTACTATCAATATTTGAAACAAAATGGCAGGTTAAGTTTGGCTGAGAAAAATCGGCCAGTGCTTGGGTTGCCATGCAAGGGCCTAAATGTGATCCACCAATACCCAAGTTAACAATGGTTTGAATCGGTTTTCCTGTTTTTCCTCGCCATTGACCCTGATGAATTTTTTCAACTAAAGCGCCCATTTTTTTGCGCGAATCAGCAATGAGAGAAGTCATATCATTTCCATCAACAGACAAAGGCGTTGTTAATGGTTGGCGTAAAGCCACATGTAAGGCAGGGCGTTTTTCCGTTGTATTAACGATTTTGCCGCTAAACAAATCTTCGATTTTTTCTGCTAAATTTGCGGCTTCTGCCAATTGGGTGAGTAATTGGCATGTTTCCAATTTAATGAGATTTTTAGAATAATCAAATAATATCCCATTTATTTTCAAAGAAAATTTTTCAAATCGCTTAGGATCGGTATTAAACCAATCTTGCATACGTGCATTTGCAAGTTGACGATGATGTTTAGCAAGCGCTTGCCATTCGAGCGTTTCGGTTATTAATTTCATAAAAGTGATTCACTCAATTAATTAAGAGAAGAAGGGAGAATTTTTCGTACTTGAATCACTCCCTCAATCGTGGCTAATTCTTTTAGCAAACTATCATTTGCTGTTTGCTCAGTATCTATCAATGTGTAAGCAATATCGTCACGTGATTTATTCATTAGACTCAGAATATTTAATCCAGTCGCAGCCAGTTTTGCAGAAATTTGTGCAACCATATTAGGAATATTTTGATTAACAATCGCAAGACGCATGCCAATATGATGATTCATTGGCATATCAATGCTAGGAAAATTAACTGAATACGTAATAGAGCCGTTTTCTAAAAAATCGCGAATTTGTTTAACAATCATGATCGCGCAATTTTCTTCAGCTTCTTTTGTAGAAGCACCTAAATGCGGTAAACTGATGACGCGTGGATGATCTTTTAGATGAGCAGAAGGAAAATCGGTAACGTAGGCGTACAGCTTGCCTGCTTGAAGAACGTGTTCTAATACAAGATTATCAATAATACCTTCTCGGGAAAAATTAAGTAACACGGCATTGGGTTTCATTAATTGAAAATGCGATTGAGAAATCATATGCTTGGTATCGTTTGTTAAAGGAACATGAAAACTGACAAAATCGGATTGAGAAAGTAAATGATTCAGATCGTTTGCTTGTTTAACCTCAGCAGACAATTCCCAAGCGCGGTTAACGGTAATGGTAGGGTCATAGCCAATCACTTGCATGCCTAAATGTAGTGCTGCATTTGCCACTTTAACGCCGATATTTCCTAATCCAATAATGCCTAATGTTTTACCCAACAGCTCAAAACCAACAAATTGTTTTTTGTTTTGCTCGACTTGTCGTTCGATTTCTGCATCTAAACCTTGTAATTGCTTAACATAATGGGCAGCTTGACAAATATTGCGACTCGCCAATAACATGCCGGCAATGACGATTTCTCTGACAGCATTGGCATTCGCACCTGGCGTGTTAAACACAGGGATTCCCTGTTTCGTGAGCGCTGCGACGGGAATATTATTCACGCCCGCGCCTGCTCTGCCGACGACTTTAACGGTTGGCGGTAAAACCATGTCATGGAGATGATGAGAACGTACTAAAATGGCATCCGGTGTTGAAATAGTCGGGGATACTTCATACTGAGTCGGAGGAAATTGATTTAATCCGCTGGATGAAATAGTATTTAACGTTTGAATTTTAAACATAGGTTCTCCATAAATCTTTCTTATGATCCCATTTATTAATAATTGGCAATTATCAACACCCGTCGATGCCATTATCTTCGATTGCGATGGGACGCTCAGCGCGATTGAAGGTATCGATGTGCTCGCTGAAGAAAATAAGGTAGGCGATATTGTACAGCGCTTAACTGCAGACGCAATGGGTAAAACTGGAATTAATCCTTCATTATATGAAAAACGCTTACAATTAGTGCAACCTACTCAAGCACAAGTGCAAGCCTTAGGTCAAAAATATATTCAATCTCTGGTTCCTGATGTAGCGCACGTGATTGACGTATTTCTTTATTTAAAAAAAGCGGTTTATATTGTCTCCGCGGGTGTTTATCCAGCGGTTACTATATTAGCAGCGTCACTGGGTCTTCCGGATCGCCATGTATTTGCAGTTAAGATTTACTTTGACAAGGCAGGTCATTATTTGCGCCATGATCGAGATTCTCCTCTTATTCATAATCATGGGAAACGCCACATCATGACTCAATTAAAGCAACATCATTCGAGAATGGTTTACGTGGGCGATGGTTTAAATGATCTTGCCGTTTATGATTTGGTCACCCGCTTTGTGGGATATGGTGGAATTTATTATCGAGAGAATATTGCAAAGCAATGTGAATATTATCTAACCGCTTCGTCTATGGCACCTTTAATCCCTTTAGCCTTAACGATGGAGGAAGTCGCGAAAATGAGAGAACAGGATAGAGCCCTTTTTGAAAAAGGGAAAGGGTTAATTGGTGACAGTGTAGGGTAGTGGTAGAGTGGATTAGATGCACTTTTTGCATCGTAATCCACCCAATTTTTTTATTTATAATGAGGCGTTTTAGGAGAATTACAAGGATTACAAGGAGTCATAGGCGTTGGTGGAGAGATCGGTGCAGCTTCTTGATGCATGAGCCCTTCTTCATAGCCGGCATATTCATCGTTGTAGGAATCGTATATTTCATGATTTTTATAAGGGGTATCTATGGAGGAGCTGCCAATGTTTTCTGAAGCGCAGCTGGGAGAAGAGCAACTAAAGTTGCAGTGATCGACGTTACTGCAGCCATTGTTATGATAACTGCAACTATTATATGAGCAAGGTGCTTGGCTTCCCCAGCGTTGAAGCGTATTGTCGATAGAGCAGCAGCCGATTAATAATAAAAGAGAGGCGACTACAGCAAGCATCTTAATTTTCATTAATAAATCTCCTTCCCTGTCTTCTAAATGGTAATTAAATTAATTATAACATTAATTTTGGCTACTCTTTAACGAGCTTTAGCATTTAATTTAGAAAAAATCGTAATAGCTTACTCTTCTTGTTAAATTTTATGCGATAATGAAAAAAAGCCAGACCAAGGAAACATCCCCTATGAGGAATATTAAATTTCTTATTGTGGATAATGAGGTGGTTGACCGTTATTATGACGGATTAACAGGCCGTATGCGCCGGCAGGCATTTAAGAATCGGATTCTACAAGCCCTTGCTGATGCCGTTGAATCTCATTTCCCCTTTGCTATTCTATTGATTGATCTCGATAATTTTAAAACAATTAATGATTCGTGGGGTCATGTTGCGGGCGATGAAATGTTAATAGAAACAAGCAAGCGTTTAACGGAAGCATTGCCTTCTAAATCCATTATTACCCGTTTAGGTAATGACGATTTTATCGCAGTGTTGCCTCCAAGCCCCGATAGCCTGGCGCATGCTGAAACTGGAGCCCGTAAAATTATTGAACTGTTGCGTCAACCTTACCAACTCAGCTTCGACAAATTAAGCATTAACGTTAATATTGGTATTGCCTGCTACCCAACGGCAGGTTGTACCTTAGCAGCATTATTTGAGTGTGCTGATCTTGCTTTAACCTCGGCTCAGAAGAGGGGGCGAGATACGTATCAATTTTATCAAGAAAATTTATGCGAGGTAAGATAGATTAATTAATGCTCATATATGAAAGTCGCCACCAGCCGCTACTCAGCGTGTGGGAGAATGAGGATGTTTCTTTATCCAATCTTTTAACGCATAGCCAATCTTTGTTTGCCAACCAGTGCCCTCTGATTTGAAATATTCAACAACCTCAGGAGGTAAGCGTAAGTATATTGCGACTTTTGTTGGCGTTTTCTGCGGCCCTCGGCGTTTTGGTGCGGGTTTTTCTACACCATTAACCTTATAAACCGCCCGATCAAACATGTCGTCAGTTAATTCAGGAAGTTCGTCATACTCATTTGATTTAACTGAATGAGTATCAACTTTCTTCAAATTGCTCTTGATATTTTTTGACTTCGCGCTCATTGGCTTTTCTCATCGAAAATATATGTCGTGTTTTACCGCGTTGTACATACCCAACTATTACCATTCACACGCAATCTTCATATTTAATTGTATATACAAATAGTCAAAATAGCAAGAAATTTTGAATCGGTTGATTTTTCAAAAAGTACTTTTTATAATACAAATGTCTATAAATTTCTATTTTCATAACCTATACCGTCTCTTCTTAATTTCGATAAAACAACTTTATCTTTTGATTGGTCAAGCCGTCGTTCAAAAACTTTTTGGATTTATTACCAGGAGGCGTTTAAACAAATTAACTAAGAATTTAATAATAATACAATATGAGGAAATAAAAAATGCGTATCACCTCAAGTAACCAAACTGTTTCTTCACAACGTTCTATCGTACCGCCCGCTGCTCCCCCATTACGTCCTTTTCCCTCGCCATTAGAAGAAAAAGCTAATTTGGGAAACGTTGGATTTTTCCGATTGCCTCCCCCTGCCATTGCTTCTTTACCTCTTCAAACTACGCGGAGCGGGCTATTTCTTCCTGTACAAACGACGGAACATGCAGAAGTAGAGCAATCCAGAAGTATAATAAGCTTTTTATCCTCAAATAAGTGAAATACGTATTATAAAGCCTTCTGCAGATGAATCGCGCTTAGCTTTTTCCGATAATCTATGACGTCTGGATTGTCGGGTTGTAGAAAATAGGCTTTTTCAAACGCGGTAGCCGCATTATTAAAATCGCGCTGGCTGAAATATATTTTTCCTAAAATAATCCAACCCGCGACATCATTAGGATTCACTTTCAATTTCTTTTTAATGCGAGCAATGATACCGTCCATGCCGCCTAAATCGCTTATTTTTTCCATGAGTTTGGCATGCTGTTGGCCGTAATCGAGCCAGAATTTTAATGCTGCCGCAGGAGGACTGCTCCATTGGTATAAACTGGTTGCAATGAGACTCATCACTAACGCAAGAAAATAATAAGCGATTCGTAATCGGAAAAAAGGAATAGCGATTAAAGCGAGTGCACTGATTAACATACCTGTTAATAAGCTATATAAAAGCATCATTTGGTTTGCCTTGCTTTAGAAAGATAAAAAAATAAATAACTGATTGCTAAAATTAATAATAAAAAAGGCCCGCACCATAATAGAAGGGTATAACGATTAAAAGGTGGACGATAAAGAATATAATCACCATAACGAGAGGTTAAATAAGCCATAATTTGCTTATCCGATTTTCCTTCTTGAATTTGATGATAAATTTTCGCTCGTAAATCAGCGGCTAATGCAGCGTTTGATTGATCTAATGTTTGATTTTGACAGACTAAACATCGTAGTTCACGGGTTAATGCATGAAAGCGTTGTTGTTCTTGAAATGATAAAAATGAATCATACTCATCTGCAGCAAAACAGAGTGAAGAAGTTAAACAAATCATGAATAAAATAAAAATAGGTTTTTTCATTTAGCTTCCATCTGTAATTTTTTAATGATAGGTAATAACTCGGTTTCCCAATTGTTGGATGTCAGAGCACCTACATGTTTGTAACGAATAATTCCTTTTTGATCAATAATAAATGTTTCAGGTGTGCCGTAGACACCCCAATCGATAGCCACTTGTCCTGTTTCATCAATACCAATTAAGCGATAAGGATTGCCATAGTGTGCTAACCATTTTTTGGCTTGTGCTGGATCATCTTTATAGTTTAATCCATATAAATAAAAATCATTTTGTTTAGCTATTTGCAATAAAAAATCCTGTTCTTCAGCACAGACACTGCACCATGTTGCCCAAATATTTAATAAAGTAATATGACCATAAAAATCTTGATTACTTAAAGAATGCGCTGGATTGAATAATAAAGGTAAATGAAATTGAGGTACCGTTTCATTCATTAAGGGCGAGGGAATTTCATTGGGATGTAAGCCTAATCCTCGCCAAAATAAAACAATAATACTGATAAATAAAATAAAAGGTAAAAGTCGTTTAATGTTCATGGTAATTATTTTGTTTATGACGATAATTCATTAATGATAAGAAACCACTGATTAACAGTAAAAATCCACCTGCCCAAATCCATCTCACTAAGGGCTTATAATAAATTCGTACCGTCCATGCACCATCAGGTAAAGAGGTCCCTAATGCTAAATAAAGATCACGCCAACCATTGGTTAAAATACCAGGCTTGCTAAAACGTTGGTCATGACTGCGATAAATTCGTTGTTCTGCAATTAACGAAGTAGGAGAATGATGCGCTTTTTTTACGGCAAAGGTTGCTAATAGGGTTTCAAAATTAGCATGAGATGATTTTGAAAGCTGCATAAAAGTAAATGTGTAGCCGGCCAAGGAGACAGTTTCACCAATAGACATTTTCATTTGGCGTTCTTGAGCGTAAGATTGATTAATAGTGATGCCTAATACGGTCATCGCAATGCCAATATGCGCGACAATCATTGCACTGGCAGGTAAAAATGGAAGTGATTGAGAATGCCATCGTTGATAGGCATATTTTAACGTGCTAAGAATAATCCATGTGCTAATACCGATTCCGATTCCTGCGAGAGGATGATATTCAAATTCGAATAATTTGCTATAAGCAAAGGGCATTAAAAAAGTGATGAATAAGCTGATCAAAAAAACAGTACGAATTTTATTCCAAAAAATATGAACGTGAGCAGTGCGCCATGGGACGTGTGGAGCTGCGCCCATTAGTAGCAGTAGTAATAACATGATAGGGACAAATACTGTATTAAAATAAGGTTCCCCGACAGAAATTTTTTCTAAATTGAGTGCATCTAAAATAATAGGATAAAGCGTGCCAATTAAAATTGTTACGACTGCTGTGAGTAGAATCACGCTATTGATTAATAAAAATGTTTCACGAGAAAATAATTGAAAATGGGGTGGTTGATAAAATCGGTGAATTCGACAGCCATAAAGCATCAATGCGCCACCGATTAAAAAAGCTAAATATAATAATAAAAAAAGACCACGCGTCGGATCATTTGCAAATGCATGTACTGATACGAGTACGCCAGAGCGCACGAGAAAAGTTCCAATTAAACTTAAGGCAAATGTGATAATGGCTAATAATAAAGTCCAGCCATAAAATACTTGGCGTTTTTCTCCTACAATGAGGCAGTGTAATAATGCGGTTGCTGCAAGCCAAGGTAATAAAGAGGCATTTTCAACGGGATCCCAAAACCACCAACCTCCCCAGCCTAACTCTCGATAGGCCCACCAGCTGCCAAGTACAATACCGCAACTCAAAAAAGACCACGGTAATATAATCCAAGGTTTGCAGGCTTTTGCCCAGGTTTTCTCGATTTTCCCTTCCCATAAAGCAGCCACAGCAAAAGCAAAGCCAATTGAAAAACCGACATAACCTAAATACAACATCGGCGGATGAAAAATGAGCCCAGGGTCTTGTAAGACAGGCGTTAAATCTTCGCCTATTATTCCATTCAGTGGAAAAATCCGGATAAAGGGATTGGAAGTGAAAAATAAAAAAATAATAAAACCACTACTAATTAATCCTAATATAATAATTATTTTATCGTGAATCGCTTGAGTCGGTGGCAAAACCGAGATAGAAAAAGAATTTCCTAATGAAGAAAGTAAAATAAAAACGAATGTCCAGCCACTTAAAATAACACACCAGAGTAACAGTGAGCCTTCATGTCCACCCCATGCTGCGCCTATTCGATAGAGCAAAGGTAATAAGCGATGCGAATGTTGTTGAACATAGAAAACACTCATATCATTATTAAGAAAACACAAAATTAAACTGACTAAAGAAAATGCCAGAAAAATAAATTGGCCAATCGCAGCTGTTCGACTGAGTTGAAAATAAAGACGTTGTTGTTTAGCGTACCCGTACAGGGGGGCGATGCATTGAATCAATGCAAAACACAAAGCTAATATAATAGCAAAATTACCTAGTTGAGGTATCATGTGTTTGTCCTGAAGAAGTTTTTAGCGTTTTTTCTAGCGATAAAGGCATATATTTTTCATCATGCTTTGCCAATACTTCGCTCGCAATAAAAATTTGCGTATCAATTAATTTTCCGGTAATGACGACACCTTGTTCTTCGCGAAATAAATTAGGCAAGATGCCGGCAAATTTAACGGTGATATCCTGTTGATGATCCGTCACTATAAATTTCACGCGTTTTCCATCGGGATAATAAGAGATACTTTGTTTTTTTACATATCCCCCAATACGTACAGACTTCTGTAGTGGATAATGAGCTGCTAATAATTGGCTGGGAGTATAAAATAAATTAATATTTTGTTTGAGGGCATATAAAATTAATCCCAATGCCGTGGCAATAATGGCAATGAGACTTAAAAAAATAAGTAATTTTTTTTGTTGTTTTTTATTCATGTTATTCTTGTTGAGAATTAAATTGCTTAATTAATTTTATTATGCGGCGTCTTTCTTGTCTGCTTAAAAAAACATTAAGACTAAAAACAATCAAAGTGAGTAAGTACGCCGGCCAAATGTATTTGCCATATCCACCCATTGCGAGTAATGAAATGATCATGATAATGTTTCCTTTATCCACTGTGTTTTAAATTCACGGAGTAAAATTTGATTACGCATTCGTAAAAACAAAATAATTAAATAAAAAAAGAAAAATGCTAAAATCATGCTAAGCAGCGGATAAAGCATAACCGGTGCAATCGAAGGTTTCGCCAATTGGCTAATCGTGGGTCCTTGATGTAAGGTGTTCCACCAAATAACGGAATAATGAATAATCGGTAAATTAATTACTCCTAAAATGGCGAGAATGGCGCCTGCTTTATCGCGCTGACTCGGATTAGCAATCACTGACTGTAACGCAATAAAACCTAAATAAAGAAATAATAAAATTAAAACGGAGGTTAAGCGGGCATCCCAAATCCACCAAGTTCCCCACATGGGTTTTCCCCAAATGGATCCTGTTACCAAGGCTAAAAAGGTAAACCAGGCACCAATGGATGCGCTACAGGACATCCAGATGGCAGCAATTTTAAGTCGAAATACTAATGTTAACATCGCAGCGATTGCCATTCCCAGATAAATTAGCATAGCCAGAAAAGCACTTGGAACATGCACATAGATAATGCGAAACCCCTCGCCTTGTTGGTAATCGGCGGGAGCAATAAATAAACCATCAATTAATCCATAAAGAAAACATGCGATAAAACACGTTGCTAGCCAGGGAAGCAGAAAACGGCTGGTGGTATAAAATCCTTTTGGCGATAAAAATTTTTGATTTATCCAATGTAATAACATGTTATTGACTGACTCCAATGCGTAATGCTAAAGCCGCTAAAAAAGGGGCAAAAGCGAAACATAATAAACCTAGCGCTGCTAAAATGGCAAAATAGCCATTTAATAATTGTCCCGAATTAGCTGCGACCAAGGTGCTTGTACCAAAAATTAATATGGGAATATAAAAAGGCATAATTAAAATGGGTAATAATAAACTTTGATGGCGAAGACTGACTGTTAAAGCGGCTCCAACGGCGCCTAATAAACATAATACCGGTGTTCCTAATAATAGAGTCAGAATTAAAATAAAATTTTCATAAAAAGACAAATTTAATAATAAGGCAAGAACAGGGGTTAGCAAGAGTAGAGGGACACAATAAATTATCCAATGACTTACCACTTTGCAAAAAACGACTAAAGTTAAGGGATAGGAGCTTAATAAAAAGAGTTCTAAATATCCCTCTTGTGCATCCCGCTGAAATAAATTGTTCAGGGAGAGTAAAATAGCCAGTACAGCGGCCACCCAAATAATTCCCGCTGCGATCGTATGCAGTAAAGCATGATCAGAACCTAATGCGAGGGGGAAAAAACACACAACCATGATAAAAAATAACAAAGGGGTTAACCAAGAAAATGCTTGGCGTAGGGTTAACAAACATTCGTAATGGATCATCGTTAAAAGTGCTTTTATCATCATGCTCTTTCCAAGGTTAATGTTTTTAGAGAAGAAAGAGCTAAGGGTAAATCATGGTGAGTCGCGACAATAGCCATACCTTTTGCGGCTAAGTGTTCATTGAGTAAATTTCCTAATATGAATTGCCCTGACTGATCTAATGCACTGAGAGGTTCGTCTAAAATCCATAAGGGGCGCTCGCTTAAGACTAAACGAGCTAAACTTAATCGTCGTAATTGTCCTGCGGATAAATCGTGCGCTGGGGTGTGAAGTCGTTTGGCAATACCCATTTTAGTTAAAATGCTCGAATAATCCGTAGTCGATGCATTGCCCAACGCAGAATAAAACAGGATATTTTCATAAACAGTTAAGTGATGTTTAATGCCATTTTGATGGCCAATATAATGTAATTGCTGTTGATATTCGGCAAGACAGTCAGTGATGCATTGATAATTCCATTGTATGGTAGAAGGTGGTGCGTCAATAAAACCGGCTAGAATGCGCAGTAGAGTCGATTTTCCACTGCCATTTTCTCCTCGAATTTGCAATAACTCGCCAGGTGCCAAAGTAAAATTAAGTTGAGAAAATACCGTGATAAATTGGCGTTCAAAACTCAGGTTGGTGACTGTCAGCGTCATAGTAGGATCAAAATTGCGTCTTATTAGCCATAAAAAATAGCATGCTGATTATCCCTATTAAGCAGCCGGTTAATGAAATAACTTGTAAATTATAATACGTACGTCGCGCTGAATGGACATGCGCCAGTAAGCAATAGATAAAAGCAAACCAACACCCCATAGCCAGTAGAAATCCTCCCACGCTTCCTTTGATCCATAAGGCAGCGATACCCGTTTTCTCTAGGCTAATCATACTAAAGCCGGTCATGAGTTGGATCAACGCACACGGAAGAATAATAAAAAGGGTTTGGGTTTGAATGCGCCCTATGCCAGTAGGCGCAGCAGTTTGCCAAAGGTAATAACTATACACCATGCTACTTAATAAAAAAGTCGCACTGAAAATATGAAAAATTTTTATGTGATTATAAAGTTCCATAGGCAGATTAGTAAAATAAAAATGTCGTTTTGGTGACGGCATCATGCACAATCAAAAATAATAATAAAATAATAAAAAAGTAACTGCCTTGACGGGCTAGTGCGAGCGTTGGTGTTGGGGGTAAATGGGAAATTCGTCTTTTTAAAAATAAAATTCCCAAGGTGACGGCAAATAATAATACGTATGCTGCTTTAATCCAGGGAGTATGGAAGGTAAAGTGCCGTGGGTAGACTAATAAGGTACCGGTTATGCCTAACAATAAACTTAGCCATAATAATAAACGATGTAAAAAAGAGAACTGGGTAAAGGTTAAAGAAGATTGGCGGGAAGAGGTGGTCATGAAACAATAGCCAATGCCTCCTATTAGCCCTAACACCAGTAGGATATGGATAAATTTTATTAAGCTTATGAGCATAACCAATAACCCTTTCCACAATTTCCGGCCAGCCCGCTGGGTGGAATAGGATATTACAGCCAATAGACAAATACAAATAAAAATAGCCAAACCACGTCAACAAAGTGCCAATACCAAGCGATGGCTTCAAAAGCGAAATGGTTGTGAGGATTAAAATCTCGCTTTAACATCCGGTAAAAAATCACGATTAAGCCAATCGTCCCAATGGTCACATGTAATCCATGGAAGCCAGTTAGCATAAAAAAGGTGGTGCCATAAATACCTGAGCCCAGCGTTAAGCCTTTGTGAAGATAGGCTTCGCCATATTCATGGGCTTGGAAGCATAAAAAAGAAATACCTAATAGGACTGTCGTTAATTGAGACGTTAACATAGTCCATCGTTTTTGCTTTAATAATGCCCAGTGCGCAATCGTAATGGTGACTCCGCTGGTTAATAAAATTAGGGTGTTCATTGCAGGAATTCCCCAGGTATCCATGACCGATTGAGGGGCAGTATATAAATAAGGCGCAGGATTAGCTAACAAAGGCCACGTTGCATGGAAATTAGGCCATAGCAAAACATGACCTGTTAAATGCGAACTTGTACTTGCCAAGATAGGAATCGCAACTAAGCGAACATAAAATAATGCGCCGAAAAAGGCACCAAAAAACATGACTTCAGAAAAAATAAACCAGCACATTCCCCAGCGAAAAGATCGATCGATCTGGCTATCATTTAATAAGCCTTGTCGATTTTCAGCAATAACAGTGCTAAACCAGCCAATCATCATATAAAACAAAATCACGAGGCCGGTTGCAAATAAATAAGGTCCAAAGCTCATCCCATGTAGCCAGTTAGCCGCTCCACTGAAAATGCAAAGTAATGCAATTGACCCTTTAAGAGGCCAACTGCTAGGGGAAGGTAAATAATAAGAACTTGTTTTTTTATCAGTCATGCCATTCCTCTATTATTAAGCGATTGCATTTTTTACCATAATGAAAAATCTTTTTCATCCGTACTTTCTTGCATCATGTATTTAATCGCAGCAATTAATTCCTCATTGGTGCACTTCGGACAAGCTCCGCCCACGGGGTGCCCCGACTTGCCAGTGACGACCGCCATATAAGTGGATAAGAAGCCGGCGTTGATCATCGGTTTCCAAGCCGCTTTGTCACCCGGTTTGGGGGCATTTTGGAATTTGGCCTCATGACAAATGCCGCAATTGTCTTGATAAATGCGCTTACCATCTGTCACAGTTAAGGGCTTAGGCTTTTCTGTTTTTGTGAGAGAAGGGCTGTTCGTCCCTCCCTGACTAATGGACGCTAACATATAATCGACAGCTTGATCGATATCTTCATCTTTACAGGATAAGCATGTTCCTTTAGCCGGCATTCCACCGATGCCTTTAATCGCATTTTGATAAATGGCTGCTTTACCTTGTGCTAATCGCGCACTCCAACTTGCCGCATCACCATATTTAGGTGCACCTGCAGCACCGGTCGCGTGACAGCCTTCGCAATAATTACTATAAATCGCTTTGCCTACACCACCGCTACCTCCACTCGCTTGTGGTGGGGATTGACTTTCGACGGTTTTTAAATAATTTGAAATAGCAATTAAATCTTCCTGAGTTAAATAGTTTAAGCTGTCATGATTGACTTCTAACATAGGTCCTACTACATGACCCCCGCCAATTAAGCGATCCTCAGTAAATACGTTGGCAATTTCTTGTGTAGACACGGAGCTTAAATTTAAGCGGGTAATGTTAGGTGCTAAATACCCCTGAACTTTTGCACCTGCTAAGTTATATTTTTCAATAGGAGCACCAAGCGGTAAAGATTCTAATAATAAGTGGTAAGAAGGAGAATGACACATGGCACAATGGCCTAAGCCATCGACTAAATAAGCACCTCGGTTCCACTCTTCGCTTTTATTTTTATGGATTTGATAACCGTTAGAGGTAGGATGAAAGAATAATAAGCGCCAGCCTAATTGCAAAAAGCGCCAATTAAATGGAAACACCATTTCATTCGTCCTATTCGGTTGATGAACAGGAGGAATGCTGTCTAAATATGTTTTTAAGGCAATTAAATCATCTGTACTGACTCTATTAAAATAATAAAAAGGAAAAGCAGGATAATAATAATCGCCATGAGGGGAAATACCTTCCCGCATGGCTTTAATGAATTGGTCAGTTGTCCAGTTCCCAATCCCTGTTTCTTTATCAGGCGTCAGGTTGGGAGAATAAATCGTGCCAAATGGCGTGACCATGGGCAATCCACCGGCAAAAGAAGGTCCCTTTTCTAAGGTATTCGTATGGCACGCGATACAGTCCCCTGCTTTGGCTAAATATTCACCGCGTTTAAGTAACGCAGGATCTTTTCCCGTCGACTTGAGAGGGGGGTAGGGAGGGTAAAAAGATGTTTCAATGCTCGATGCAGCTTCTAGCTTTTTAACATTCTGGTAAATACTGATGCTAAAATAACTAAAAAAAGTAAGAGCGGCTAACAAAAGAACCCCTAACGTCAATCGTACTTTTTTCGAATTAAAGAAGTTTAGTTGTTTTTTAATCATTGTTTTCCCAAGCGATCCTTGAACAAATAGAAATCGAACCGGTGCGCATTTTATAGGGATTTAACTAGAATGTCCAAGGGTTAAATTTGTGCTTGAGTTATTTAATAAATATGTTTTAATGAGGGCGCAAAACATAGGCTAACGGAAGGTTTAAAATGCAGTTTATCATTCAAAAAATTCAACGTACGTTGTTCTATTTTTCTTTATGTGCGCTTTCTTTGATACTCTTTGGGTCAAGTGCATTTGCCACCCCGGGTATTAATATGCCCTATGGCGTTTCTCCTTTAAGCCATGAAATTTATAATTTACATATGGCGGGATTTTATGTCTGCTGTGGCATTGGTGTGGTTGTTTTTGGTGTCTTAATTTATTCGTTAATTAAATTTCGTAAATCCACCGGCGCTAAGGCTGCCCATTTTCATGAACATATGTGGGTAGAAGTCATCTGGACAACGATTCCTTTCTTGATTTTGGTGGCATTGGCGGTTCCGGCAACCATTGTATTACAGCATATTCATAATACTGAAAAATCGGCATTAACGATTAAAGTAACCGGTTATCAATGGAAGTGGAAATATGATTATTTAGATCAAGGCATTAGTTTTTTTAGTGTACTTGCTACCCCCCAAGATCAAATTAATAATAATGCGCCTAAAGATGAATGGTATTTGTTGGAAGTGGATCATCCATTGGTTGTTCCTATCAATACCAAAGTCAAACTATTAGTTACCTCAGATGACGTGATTCATGCCTGGTGGGTGCCGGAATTTGGTATTAAACAAGATGCGATTCCAGGCTATGTCAATGAAAATTGGATTTATATTACTCAACCTGGCACTTATCGGGGTCAATGCGGCGAATTGTGCGGAGCAAATCATGCTTTTATGCCCATTGTCGTCCAAGCGGTATCGCAAAAAGAGTTTAACAACTGGGTTCAGGCAAATCATGCAGGACATGCACTTTCACAAGCCCAATCAGCCCAGCCTATGACGGAACAAGAATTATTAGCGCTCGGTAAAACGCAGTATGAAAAAACCTGCGCGATGTGCCACCAAGCGACAGGATTAGGGTTGCCACCGACGTTTCCTGCTTTAAAAAATAGCGCCATTGTGACAGGTCCCCTAGATAAAAATCTCACAGTCGTATTGAAAGGGGTGCCAGGAACTGCAATGCAAGCATTTGATGAACAATTGGATAATACTGCCTTAGCTGCCGTGATTACGTATATTCGCCAAAGCTGGGGTAATAAAGAAATTAACCTAACTAAGAAAAAACCCGTCATGGTTCAACCAGCGGAAATTGAGAAGGCAAAATAAACTCAGTAAGCGTATAATGACGCAATAATTTAGATGGCTAAAAGAGGAGCGCATCTCCATGAATGGGACAATGACTGAATCGATTCATACAGCGGGGGCTCATGATGATCATGCACATCATGGACCTGAAAAAGGGTTAAAACGCTGGCTATTCACCACCAATCATAAAGATATTGGTACGCTTTATTTATTTTTTAGCTTGCTCATGTTGTTTGTGGGTGGCTTTATGGCGCTCATCATCCGGGTAGAATTATTTGAACCTGGCAAGGTATTAGTCAACCCTGAATATTTTAATCAAATGACGACGATGCATGGGTTAATTATGGTGTTTGGTGTCATCATGCCAGCAATGGCAGGATTAGCCAATTGGATGATTCCCATGATGATCGGGGCACCTGACATGGCGTTGCCCCGGTTAAACAATTGGAGTTTTTTGGCTTTTACCTTTTGCTTTTAGCCTATTAATGAGTACGTTATTAATGAGTGGTCCAGCGCCTGATTTTGGATGGACGTTTTATGCGCCCTTATCAACGTTATATGGCCCAAAAAGCACCGATTTTTTCATTTTTTCTATCCATATGATGGGTGTGTCTTCTATCTTAGCCGCATTAAATATTGTCGTGACTATTTTTAATATGCGTGCGCCCGGCATGACGTGGATGAAATTACCCATTTTTGTCTGGGGCTGGCTAGTGACAGCCTTTCTTTTGTTAGGCGTGATGCCTGTCTTAGCGGGCTGTGTCACCATGATGTTAATGGATCGGCATTTTCATACCAGCTTTTTTAACGCAGCAGGTGGTGGTGACCCGGTTTTATTCCAGCACGTGTTTTGGTTTTTTGGTCATCCTGAAGTGTATATTTTAATTTTACCGGGTTTTGGTGTGATTTCTGAAGTGATTCCCACGTTTTCTCGCAAATCATTATTTGGTTATCATGCCATGGTGTATGCGACAGTCATGATTGCCGTTGTCGGTTTTGTGGTATGGATGCATCATATGTTTACGACAGGCGCACCGTTTGTCGCACAATTATTTTTTATGTATGCCACCATGTTAGTGGCTGTGCCAACAGGAATTAAAGTATTTAACTGGCTGGCTACCTTATTCAAAGGTTCGATTACATTTGAAACGCCTATGTTGTTTGCGATAGGGTTTTTAATCATGTTTACCCTCGGTGGTTTTTCCGGTGTCATGTTAGCATTGGCACCAAGCGATTATCAGTATCGCGATAGCTATTTTGTCGTTGCTCATTTTCATTATGTCTTAGTTTCAGGTTCGTTATTTACGATTATTGCGGCCATTTATTATTGGTTACCTAAATGGACAGGGAAAATGTATAGTGAACGTCTCGGCCAGCTTCATTTTTGGTTATCTGTGATTGGCATGAATGTCACGTTTTTACCGATGCATTTTTTAGGTTTGGCTGGCATGCCGCGTCGCATTCCCGATTATCCGCTGCAATTTACTGACTTTAACCAAATTTGTACGATAGGTGCTTTCATTTTTGGATTGGCGCAACTCATCTTTTTATATATTATTTTAAAGTCCTGTTTTGGTAAAGAAAAAACACCGCATCACTTAGATAATCGGGTGTGGGAAGGGGCGCATGGATTAGAATGGACATTGCCTTCTCCTCCTCCTTATCATACATTTGAAACACCACCTGCTGTTTAAAGCTTACTAGGTATGTCTACTTCTTTTCAGAAACATAAGCGCCTTACCGGATTATTAATCTGCGGGGTGCTTTTTATGTTTGGATTTTGTTATATGCTGGTTCCTTTTTACAATTTAGTTTGTAAGCAAATTGGCTATAATGGAAAGTCAGTACGAGCCCCCGCGGTTGTTGCGCCGGGGATGCAAGTTGATCATACCCGCATGATTGATGTGGAGTTTTCTACGACATTGCATGGTTCACTTCCCTTTAAATTTATACCTTTGCAACATCATGTGGCTATTCATCCGGGCGAAAAAAAATTAGTTTATTTTTTTGCGGAAAACCAAACGGGCCATGAGATGACTGTTCAAGCGATTCCAAGTATTACGCCCAATGACGCCGCTCGCTACTTAAAAAAAACAGAATGCTTTTGCTTTACTCAGCAGCATTTTTTTAAAGGAGAAAAAGCAGATATGCCAGTTTATTTTTTTATCGATCCTTCAGTAGATAAAAATATTAAAGAAATTACGTTATCGTATACATTATTTGATGCAAGTGGGTTTGAAAAAAAACAAGTTTCTCTCAGTAAAGGAAGAATTGATATACCATGAAAGATCAACATTTTCATTTCCACTTATTTCAGCGTTCATATTTATTTAATTTCCAATTAAGATTTTTTCTATTTTTTTTCTTTTTTGTCTTGTTATTGAGTGGATTAGGGATTTGGCAGCTGCATCGTTATCATGTTAAAAAACACTTACTCCAATTGTATCAGCAACGGTTGCATTCGACGGCGTTGCCTTTTGCTTTGCTCAATCCGGTAGAGCAAGATTTACAATTTCAACCTATCGTAGTCAAAGGGCAGTATCTCAATCAACTCACACTGCTTATCCAAAATCAATTTTACCACGGCCAGATGGGATTCGAAGTGATCACACCTTTACGTATAGTGGGGGATAAAAAATTATTATTAATTGATAGAGGTTGGATAAAAAAAACAGATCTTCATGCGATTCCTGACATTCCGTCTATTGAAAATGAACAATCTATTCATGGGTACATTAAACTACTCAATGAGTATCAATTTATTTTAGGTGAAAATATTCTTTATCCTCAAAAAAGACCCTTGGTTATTCAAAAAATCGATATCGCTGAAATCAATCAATTAACACACTACGATTTTTATCCTTTTATGGTTCGTTTAGATAAGTCACAGTCGTATGGGTTTGTTCGCGATTGGGTTGTTTTATCAGTACTTCCACAACGTCATATGGCGTATGCTGTACAATGGTTTAGTTTAGCCTTTATGATTTTGGTCGCGTATTTTATTTTTAGTTGTAGGCGTACACATGCAAAAAAATTCTAAAAAGCCCTTGATTATTTTGTTCGCTATTTCAATTCTTCCTTTCCTGATGGCTTGGGTGCTTTATCATTACGCGCACTTTTTTCCATTTAAAACGCTTAATCATGGCCAATTTATTGATCCACCGGTGAAAAGTCAACCTCACCCGAAATGGGAAATTTTATATATTCATTCTTTATCGTGCCAAGCGTCTTGCAAGAATGTGATTCATCAATTACATCAGTTGAGAAAAGCATTAGGAAAAGACAGTGAGCGAGTGGATATCATTGATATCTCGAACCAAGCTGATCAAGAGACTTCGTTGTTTCGTGGATTATTAGCGAGAAAATTACCTCTTCTTGAAACAATTTATCTCGTTGATCCAGCAGGTAATCTGTTTATGTGTTATCCCAGTTCTGTAGACCCCATGAATATTTTGAAAGATATGAAACGTGTGTTGGAGGTATCACAAATTGGTTAAATCACAATGGCTTGCAAGGTTGGCAGGATGCGCCAGTTTTTTTGCATTCAGTGTGATTGCATTAGGTGCTTTTACACGATTAATCGATGCGGGGTTAGGTTGTCCTGATTGGCCGGGTTGTTATGGTTATTTATTTCTTCCCGTTGCAGAAAAAACCCGTCAATTTGTCAATTTAGCTTATCCTCATTCACCTTTTATTGCTTATAAAGCGTGGGCTGAAATGATTCATCGGTATTTTGCGGCGACATTGAGTATTTTTATTATGGCTATTATTGCGCTTACTCTCAAAGTCAGAGGAAAAGTGAATGTTATGCTCGCATTGTGTTTATTAGGTTTAGTTAGTTATCAAATTGTTTTAGGCCAGCTTACCGTTACGTTAAAATTATCGCCTGTGATTGTCACGCAACATTTACTGGGCGGTTTTTTAATTTTATCTATGCTTTGGCTGACTTATTTATATCATTCTCAACCTGATACCCTGATGCTGGGTGCGCATTTAAACAAAAAATTAAAAATGAGATTAACCATCGGTGCTCTGCTAGGTTTGGTCATGTTGGTTTGTCAAATTCTATTGGGTGCTTGGACAAGTACGAATTATGCCTCGCTGAGTTGTCCCGATTTCCCTTTTTGTAAAAATAATCCGCTTTCTATCCCTTTTGACCTAAATGCCGTTTTCCAGAGAGGGTACCCCTTATCAGAAACCAGTCGAGAAGCTATTCAAATGCTACACCGAATAGGCGCTCTTATCGTCATCAGTTATTTATTAATCTATTATAGTTTGGCATTATCAAAAATCCGATTTTCTTTTTCATTGTTAAAAACGGCTTATTTGGTTTTAGGTTTGCTCTGTCTTCAAGCATGTCTGGGTATAGCCAATGTGTTATTTAAATTACCTTTGCTAACGGCAATTTGCCATACTATCGTCGCTGCATTATTATTAATAACTTTTTTAACGTTTATTTTTAAATTACTAACGATTCCTACCCATGCGTGATTATATCGAATTATGTAAACCTCGAGTTGTATTGTTAATGATTTTAACTTCACTGGTGGGGATGTGTCTTGCGCCTTCGCCTTCTTTCCCTATTATCCCGTTTATTGGGGGTAACTTAGGGATTGCTTTTGTAGCGGGTGCTGCAGCAGCATTAAATCATCTTGCCGATCAGCATATTGATAAAATCATGAAACGGACACAGTCTCGTCCCTTAGTGCAGGGAAGAGTATCAACTCGTCATTGCGTTTTTTTTGTTAGCGTTTTAGCGATTTCAGGTACGATAATATTACTTTTTTCAACGAATGTATTAACAGCAATTCTGACGTTTATTTCTCTCATTGGATATGCGGTGGGGTATACATTATATTTAAAACATGCCACACCCCAAAATATTGTGATTGGGGGAATTGCAGGTGCAGCACCGCCTTTGTTAGGTTGGACGGCAATCACAGGGAGTGTGAGCGCGGATGCTTTATTATTAGTTTTAATTATTTATGTATGGACTCCACCGCATTTCTGGGCATTAGCTATTTATCGTTTAGAAGATTATGCCAAGGCAAATATTCCTATGTTACCTCATACCCATAGTGTGGCATATACTAAATTGAATATTGTACTTTATACGATTTTGCTAAGCTGTGTTACGCTCTTACCGTATTTTATTAAAATGGCGGGGTTAACTTATTTAATTGGCGTCAGTATAATTAATATTGGATTTCTTTATTGGGCGATTTGCTTGTTTTTGAATGAAAATAAATGGTATGCGATTCGTACTTTTCATTATTCTATTTATTATTTGGGCATATTATTTCTATTATTATTGATTGATCATTATATTTAAATACTTAATGAGGTTGAAATGAAAAATTTTTTAGTTAGTCGAAAGAGAAAAATATATTTGTATGTATTTGTTATTTTTATCATTCTTTGCTATAGCATCAGTAAAATGCATTCACATCCTATTTTGTTAGCGACGACCCCTATAAAAATTGATGGACTCTATTTAACTCCACCGCAAGAAATCGTCGATTTTCAATTAACCGATAATCATCATCAACCGTTTACTAAGCAGAATTTGCAAGGCCATTGGACATTCCTGTTTTTTGGATTCACCGATTGCGGAATGGTATGTCCTCTGACCATGGCTGCGCTGCGTGATATGCAACGTACTTTACAACAAGAATTACCGACAAACCAATTGCCGCAAGTGGTATTCGTGTCAGTCGATCCTGAGCGTGATACGGTAGAAAGATTGAATAGCTATGTCACTTCATTTAATCCCACGTTTAAAGGTGTGCGGGGGGACGAAGATCAAACTGAACAGTTAGAAAAACAGTTGCATATTGTTGCTGCGAAAATGCAAGTGGAAGGCGGGAAGAAAGATCAATATACGATTGACCATAGCGCAGAAATCATGGTGATCAATCCGGAAGGAAAGTTACAAGCTTTTTTCTCTTATCCTCATAAAGCGGATCAAATGATAAAAGATTACAAAGCCATTCTTTCGGCAAATTAATTTTTTAAACCAAGGAGGAAATATGTTTTTAATTAAAAAGATTCAAGTCTTTTTATTGGTTCTATGGCTAGGATTTATCATGATACCCATGAGCGCTTGCTCTCAAACAGATTCTGGATTGGAAGATACGAATGGAAATATCATTCAAAAATCACAATTAGCGAATAAATGGGTTATTATAAATTACTGGGCTGATTGGTGTGGTTACTGCGTGCATGAAGTTCCCGAATTAAATAAATTTTATCAACATCAAAATAATAAAAATATTGTTTTGCTAGGGGTAAATTATGATAATTTACCGTTACCTCTTTTAAAACAAGCCATGCAAAAGATGAATATCTTATTCCCTGTCTTGGTAACAAACCCCAATACTTTTTGGCCATTAGGCGATGTTGATGGACTCCCTACGACATTTGTTATTAACCCGCAAGGCCAAATCATTAAAAAATTAGTTGGGTCGATTTCTGAGGCTGATTTGTTAAAAATAGTGACATCTTCGTCTCCCTAAAGGGCAAGATGCACAAACCATTGACTACACAAAAAAAGTGTGTATATTTATTGTATGAATTAGAACATTACATCACGCGATATTATTCGCGTTATTAAGAAAGATGGTTGGGAACATGTTGCAACTGACGGTTCGCATTGGCAATTTAAGCATCCCAAAAAGAAGGGACGCGTAACTGTTCCTCATCCTACGAAGTCTTTAGGAATTAAAACGATAAAATCTATTTTGAAACAAGCAGGCCTAACGCCTGAGGAGTTTGAAAATGCTTAAGGTAAAATCTTACCCAGCCATTTTAGAACCTACTAAAGAGGGTTACAGTGTATTTTTCCCTGATTTACCGGGAGCGACAAGTGTGGGCGGCGATTATGAAGATGCAGTAATGAATGCTGAAAAATGTCTTTCTTTTCATCTTTACGGAATAATTTCAGATGGCGATACACTTCCCAAGCCTTCGTCTATGTCAAAAATTCTAAAAAAATTAGATAAAAAAGAACTTGCAACACTTATTCATCCTGATATCTTTGGTGTAAAAGCAAGGCAAGAAGATAAAGCAGTGAGAGTCAATATTTCTTTTCCTAAATCTTTACTTGATGCTGTAGATTTGCGTGCGCGCCAGCTAGGCATTGATCGCTCTAAGCTACTTCAAAAAGCAGCAAAAGAAGCTGTGTCAATATTGTAGTTTCATTATAACTTCGGCATATTTTTTCTTTTAGGTAAAATAAGATAATAAAATAAAATGAGAATGTTTAATAAAAATAAAAAAATTATTTTCTTATTACTATTAAGTGGGTTAAGCGGGTTTATTTTTTCACTTTATACCCATCGAAATGGAAATCGTATGGTAGATCAGTCAGTTAATTATGCTACCACACGGGAAACGTTTCATTATCCTGCTTTGTTAGTCAAACAATTACAAGGAGATCCTCAAGCAGGAAAAAAAATATTTCAAGAGTTTTGCGCAGCTTGTCATGCAGAAAAACCTTTAATTGATTTACCTGCTCCCCGTATAAATGATGTTAAGGCATGGGCTGCTCTTAAGCAGTTAGGCATTGAAAACCTATTAAAATTAACGATTAACGGTGTAGGTGCGATGCCCGCGCGGGGTGGTTGTTTTGAGTGTAGTGATGAACAATTACGGGAAACGATTCACTATATTTTGTCTGTTTCTTCGGCTTTTCCATCTCATTCGTCCAACTACCAATAAGTTAAGCGCTATCAATAAAATAATTAATGTCAGTATGTCCTAAACCATTCTGCAACGATTTGAATTTGAAATAGAATGTTCTCTGTCATTCCCGCGAAGGCGGGAAACCATTTTGAAATAATCTCCAAAAATGATTTATAAGGAAATGTCTGTCTGTCACACTATTATGTCTATCTGCTTTGCCAGTAGTAAACGCGATAACCCACATTGTGGCTCGATTTGTACGATGGATTAAATGGCTAAATGGTTTCCCGCCTTCGCGGGAATGACAGAAAATATTCTATTTCTAATCGTTACAGAATGGACTAGACCATACTGACGTTTATTAAAATTGAGGGCGCTAAATAAGATTCAATAATATTATTAATTTCACGTGAAGGCATCACCTTCGGTAATTCATATAAACTTGCATAAAGCTGATCAGTCAATGGTAAAAAATCTTTTCTTTCTTTAGCGAATTCTAATGTAATTAAATGGATATACAAATTTGCTTTATCAAGAGGAGTGATATTTAAAAGGAGTTGTTCAAAAAATTTAATAAAAGTATCGCGGCTATCGAGAGAATAAGTACAAAAAGCGATATAATCAAGTAAATTATACATTATTTTTATGCATTGATTATAAGAAAATATATCTGACAGATGGCCTAGCGCAATAATGATTTGCTTTTCTATTTTTTCGTTCAGAGTAAAAAATGAAATATTGCATAACTCATCACATATTTTTGAAATGGGATGTTGATGTTCCTTAGACTTAATAAGAGGCATCATTTTTTTTAGCGTATCGATAGCTAAAATAATGGTATCGATGTTATTTGTTTTCATGAAGACATCTTTTAGATGTAAACTAACTAATTCCTGTTGTTCAAAAGAGAAATAGGGCGTAAGGTAATTTAATATTTTAATAATGAAATGCTTGTTAGAACCATGTAATTCTTGAATAGAATCACATAAGTTTTTTGTGATATTCGTTAGCTTTTCATCTACGAAGTAATCTGTTAATTTATATAAAGCACTAATTGCTTTTTTTCTTACATCTATATCTCCATCTCCATCTCCATCTCCATCTATCAACATTTCCTGTGATTTTATTAATGCAATTTGTAATTCTGTTTCAGAAAAAAATGGGGAAAGAGCTTTAAAAGTTTTTGCTAAACGAATTTTTTCTTCGTTTTCTAATCGATTTAAGTTATTTTGAGAAAGGATTAAATCATGCCCGCATAGTTTTTTAAATAGGAGGGATACTAAAATGGCTTTTTGTTCTTTTGAAACGAGCGGAGAAAGTTGTTCTAATGTTAAAATAATTTTTTTATTGTGAAAGTTTTCTATGAATATATCTTTATCAGAAAAGTTTTCGCAGAGAGAAATAACTAATTCGGTACATTTTTCCGAATGTAAAGCAGCAAAGAATTTTTTTAAATCATCCATGGTCTCTATTTCACTTAAGAATTTAAATGCAATTTCAACGCGTTCATTTTGTAGGATAGAATTTAATAGAGGAGGTATTTCTCCGAATTCCCCCGTCTTATGATATTTTTTATAAAAATAGGAATAAAGAGAACGAATAATCGCTTTACGTTGTTCATTGGATGAATGAGATGCGATTTTGGCTAATGAGTGAATCGATCGTATTGTTACATTAGGTGATGTATTTTCTAATGTATTAAGAAGAGCACATGTGATGAGCTCATGATGAGTCTGTTGAAGGGTTAATGATAAATTACCTAATGTTTTGATAGCGCAAATTTTTATTTTTTCTATACTAGCGTACGTTTTTTTACAGAGAATTTCGATGGCTGTTAAAGTTTCATTTTTATTTAGTGTGGCGGCGAGTTTTCCTAAAAACTCAATTTGCATTGTTTTTAAGTGAGGAAGGGCATTATGGAAGGCGGTAAGCAAATAAGTACGCTGATTGTTTGAAATAAGGTAAGAAAACCTTTCTAAAATGCATGCTACAGTGGAGCTGAAATCAGTATCTCGATGACTCAAATAGGGCAAGAGTTTTTTAATAATATACTCGTGGTGGTGTAAGGGGATATGATCTGCTAGCTCTGAAAATACATTAACTGATTTAGATTTAATATAAGAGGCCGTATCTGGGTTAGATAAATTAAAATTGATAGCATTAAAAATTTTCATCCATTCTTTATCAGAAAAAACAGAGGCTAATTTCTTTAACTCACGAATAGCGAGTCTTTCTAAATCTGGGCTTAAAAGCCAATGACGTACATCGAATATTGAAAATTTTAAAGCGTTCTCTGGATAATTTTTTTGTAACTCAGAAAACATCATAACATGCATTTTTTCTTTTGTATCTTCTGGTAGTGAGGATATATATTCAGGAAAATAGAGAAAAAATATGCTAAGAAGGCTAATTAATCTATCTGCCTGTTTGGGTGGTTCAGGAAATTTAATTTTAGAGAAAAAAACACGTAAAGTGGTATCTTCTTCTTTTGTTAATGACGCGGTTATTTCTTTTGAAGAAGGAAGGGAGCATGATAATGCGTGCCATAGCTTGTACCCATTATCAGAAGAAGCAGCATTATAAAATAAGGTAGAAGGCGGGCAGCAGGTTTTATCGCTTTCATAAAGCAGTGTGAGAATAATAAAAGGATTTTTAATGTCTTTTTTAATATAAGATTGAATTAATTTGATATCTTTTTTAAAAGATGATTGAGTTTTTATTTGGCGCAGTTCATTTTTATCATCTGCTGGTTTATTTTTTCTAGTCTGTAGCATATTCATTCCGTTTTACTTCAAACATATCGAGGCGCTAAATAAGATTCAATAATATTATTAATGTTGCATGAAGAGATCACTTGGGGTAATTCATATAGGCTGATATATAGATGATCAGTGATCGGCGAAAACTGTTCTATTAGTTCGGTTTGTTCTAACGTAATTAATAGAATATAGAGGTATGCTTTTTCAAGAGCCGTTAAATGAGGTAGCAGAAGTTTAAAAATATCATTAATATCATCATCTTTTTCTTCGAGAAAAAAAGTGTCAGAAGAAATATATTCAAACAAAGAATCCATTATTTTTCTGCGTTGAGCAGAAGAAAATATCGAAGCAAGTCGGCCTATCGTTATCATCTGGTTTTTAGTTAAATTTTCTTTATCTTCTAGCCAAGATGAACATATTCTATTGCATAATTGAGAAGTTAACTGAGTTTTTTCCTTGGCTAGAATCAGTTTTTTATCTACAACATGCTTCATAAGATGACCTAAAGCAATAATAGCATTTTTGCTTACTTCCATATCTTTATCTATTAGCATTTCTTGCGCTATTATTAATGCGCTTTTTAGTTGAGTTTCCGAAAACAAGGGTGTAAGAAATTCAAAAGCGTCTGCCAAATCAATCTTTTGTTGGGTCGACTCATTATCTAATTTAAGATCCAAATCATTTAAATCTTTTCCAGATAATTTTTTATATAAATTTTCAGTTAACATCGTTTTTCTTTTTTCTGAAAGAAGGGAAGAAAGTTGGATTAATCCATTTCTGACGTCCTTATTCTTAGCTTTTATAAGATCAGCGCTTAAGTTGTTTAATATTTTTTCAGAGATTTTGGTAATTGCATCGTGATTATCAGCAATAATAGGTACAAGTTCTCCTAACCTTTCAATGATATTTTTACGGTCGGTTTCAGTCGCTTTTTTAATCGTTATAGTGGTATTGTTACCTTCAGTTTCATATATCATTCTACAAGAAAAATTCATACAGAGTGACGAGATAAATTGAGAGCATTTTCCTTTTTCTAGAGAAGCTAAAAAATTAGTTTCTATTTCTGATAGAGGTTTATCTTCCAACAAAAATTTAAGTGAAATTTCAATTTGCTCATTCAATAAAGAAGAATCAAAAAACGTTTCTATTTTAAAATAATTTTCTTTTTTGCTATTTCTTTTAATAAAATAAGAGCATAGATCAGTAACAATCATTTTCCGTTTTTCATAAGAAGAATGATAGGCGATTTTTGCTAATGAACGAATAGATTGTATTTGTACATGAATACATTGATCTTTTAATCCACGCAAAATAGGTTGGATAATCATATTAAAATAAACAGGGGGGTCAATAAGGAATAGCTCGTTTAATTCCAAAATAACTTGTTCTCTTATCGATTCATTTTCATCGAGTATTTTTTTGTGAAGGGTTTCTACGAGTAATAAAATTTCATTTTTATTAGATGAATCAATAAGGCCCACTAAAAAGTGAATTTGTATTATTGTTAAATCATTTGCGGTTAATATGCTGGCAGAACTTTCAAATTTATTGCATATCTCTTTAAACAAATCGCTACGCTGTTTTTTAGAAATAATGTAAGAATATTTTTTCAAAAGTTGAGAAACGGTGTCAGCTATATGATCATTTTGATGAGATAAATAGGGTAAGAGCTTTTTAATGATAGATTGTTGTATGTGGGAAGGGAAATGATTTGAAAGTTCTGCCAGCATATTAACCGCAAATGATTTACTTTGAAAATCACATTCATTGACTCGGCTGGCATTAATGCGATCAGAAATTTTTATCCAATCTTGATCAGACAATAAAGCAGCCGAGTGTTTTAAGTAGTAAAAAGGATTTGCTAGACATGTTTCCGAATCCTTTATATGTTGATTAAATAATCGACGAAATAAATCGATAATAAAAGTTTTATTCGAATGAGTAGGTTGTAAAGTAAAGAGGATACTTTTATGCATTTTTTCCCACTTTTCTTTCTGCATTGATAATCGATATTCAGGAAAATAGAGAAAAAAAAGCCCCAAGAAGATGAGCAAACTGACTCGATGGGTTTAGTTGAGTCGTGCACTCTATGGTAGCTAAAAAATTTCCCAAGGCCATCGTTTCTTCGGGTTGTACGGAGGCGGCATTATTTAAAGAATGAGAAAGTTGACGGGATAATTTAAGCCATTGCTTCTGCCATGGGTTAGAAATGTTAATATCCCAAAAGAATGAGATCGAGTGAGAGTGACATTTATTATTTTGACACAGTAGGGTAAAAATAATAAAAGGATTCGTGATTTCCTTTTGAATGTAAGATTGAATTAATTGGATGTATTGGGTAATCAACGATTTTTTTATTATTTGATCTTGACAATGTTCCGCATCGACTTGTTTGATTCTCCTATTTGCTAGCATATTAATCCTTTGCTATATTCATGGGGAAGATAGAATGTATGATAATAAAATTTGGTTGTAAAGCGCATTGCTTTTATTTATGGGAAAAAAGCGATATGCTGAAATGTTAAAAATGAGGAGGGCATTCAAGTGAAACCCCATGTGACTAAAGGCAGTGTTTTTGATGACTTAGGTTTTGATAAAGCAGAAGCAGTCAATTTAAAAATCCGTGCCGCTCTCATGAATGCTATTGAAGAGCAATTAGATAAAAAAGGGTTGACCCAAGCACAGGCTTCTAAATTATTAGGCGTTACCCAGCCACGGATCAGTGATTTGAAACGGGGCAAGATGCACCTTTTTACTATTGATATGTTGGTTAATATGCTTAGCAAGTTAGGCAAACCGGTTCATCTTGTTATTGATGATCGCATTGCTGCTTAATGAGCTAATCCAACCAAACTCATTTCTTACTATTTCCAAAAATCCGTTCTACGCGTATGATGGTCAATAAGAGGACATGAATCAATAGGGCCATGGACAGGTGAAGACGGTTTACTTATCGCTAAAACAACAAACAGGTTTTTTTGCCGTTTTAGCGGTCATCATGATCCTCATTCTTGGCTGTTTGGGAGTTGTCGTCAGTTACCTGTTTTTTAGCAGTGCTAATGCTACAGTGAATGAAGCGCTTTCAGCACAAGCATTTTATCTCGCCCAATCAGGAATCGAACATGCAACGCATCTTTTATTAACACCTAATTTAACGATTCGCAATGCCTGTGCGGGCCTTTCAGTGACGAATTCTCTCAGTTCAGGAAATTATTCAGTCTCTTCAACCGGTCCTTCTTCACCCAGTTCTCCGACTTCGCTAAGCGCCGCTCTTACCGCAACAGCAACCTCAATACCTGTTGTTAGCACATCCGGTTATCAAGCATCAGGGCGAATTAGGATAGATCAAGAATTTATCAATTATGCCTCTCTTGATAGTACCCATTTTATCGGTGTCAGACGAGGCGTTGATGGTAGCTTAGCGGCTAGCCATGCAGCCAATGCCGTAGTTGGACAATATCAATGCAATTTATCTTCTCAGGGAGGAAGTCCTAATTTAACTTTTTCTACCAATACAGCAGGTGGAAAGCGTGTGGTGGCAGAAGGGGTTCAATTACCCGAAGGATGGGTTGTGGGTGATAATACTGGAACGAGTTGGGTTATAGCGCGCTGGAATAATCCTACGGAAATGGTATGGACATCTCAAACATCGTCAATCACCCCTTATGAAATTTTATATGGTGTTTCTATGATTTCCAATGCAGACATCTGGGTGGTGGGAGCTAAAGCAACAGCCTTACATTATAATGGTAGTAGTTGGACAGAAATCAAAACGGGTATAACAGGGGGCGATACACTGGTCTCCGTCAGTGGTATTTCTTCCCAAGAAGCGTGGACTATCTCTGCACAAGGAAAAGTATATCAGTGGAGTGGGGGCGCAACGTGGACGAGCCCTGCCAATTTTGGCAGTACCTTAAATAGTATTTCCATGCTTGACTCGGCTGGAAATGGAACAGCAACAACAGGCTGGGTGGTAGGAACAAAAAAAATGGCTCATCTTTATAATGGCAGCAGTTGGTCATCCACCAATACGGGCATTACAGTTGATTTATATGGCGTATCAACCTTATCAGCAACAGATGCATGGGCAGCAGGCCTCAGCGGAGCTATTTTTCATTGGGCGGGTACCAGTTGGGCCACTGTATCTACACCGACGACAGCCAACTTAGCAGCTATTTCAATGATATCATCTAATGGGGTCGATACGGGTTGGGCTGTCGGGAGTAACTCAGCAGCTTTATATTATAATGGTTCTTCCTGGACCCTTGAAAATACGGGGTTAGCTTCTGGCCTGACTTTAAATCAAGTGGTGACGGTATCCGCGACGGAGGCATGGGTGGTGACATCGGCAGGCCGTATTTATGAATGGAATGGGAGTAGTTGGAATTTAATAACGACGTTGTCCACGGGATTAAATGGGATAGATATCTTACATCCCAATACTCATCCTAAAGCGGCTTGGAGTGAAACGTATGCATAACAATATTAACTCTTTTGTGTATTATAATAAACAAAATCAACAGCTTCGCTGCGAAGGGAAATGGAGCTTAACATCGTTATCAGACATTCAACAACAATTGTCGTCAATCGCTTGGCCTACTGAGGGTCAAATAGAAATTGACGGCAAAGCAATTACGCAACTTGATAGTGCAGGTGCATGGTTATTAACAATAGGTATAAAAAAGCTCTTTTCTGTTCCTCTTTCTATTCATTATCAGCACTTTTCGAAACAACAGCAAAAATTAATTTCTTTAATCGAAAATAAAATAACGACGCTTGATTCTCTTCCTTCATTATCCCCCCTTAATCAACTCGCTTTGATCGGGCAGCTTGTCGTACGGAAATGGCAGGAGGTACAGGCTTTTTTAGCTTTTACCGGTAAATTAACTCAAGAGACATTACGACTTTTACCTTATCCCTTCCGTTGGCGATGGAAAGCGTTAGGGTGCATGATCGATCAAACAGGCTTACGTGCTTTACCGATTATTGCCTTATTATCTTTTATGATTGGAGTTGTTATTACCTATCAAATGGGATTGCAGTTACGCAATTATGGGGCGAATATTTTTATTGTAGATTTATTAGGATTATCAATTTTACGGGAATTTGGACCTTTGCTTGCTGCTATCATGGTAGCGGGAAGAACGGGCTCTGCTTTTACTGCCCAGCTCGGTACAATGAAAGTGAATCAAGAGATTGACGCTCTTGAAACCCTAGGGCGCCCCCCAACTGAGTTACTTATTTTACCTCGTATTGTTGCCCTGACTGTGACGTTGCCTTTACTCACCGTATGGTCTGATCTGTTTGGCGTATTAGGAGGTATGCTGATGGCAAAAAATTTATTAGATATTAGTTGGCAAGACTTTTTAATTCGTTTTCAACATCAAATTCCAGTTAAAGCTTTATTAATTGGATTAGGAAAAGCACCGATATTTGCTCTTTTAATTGCAACTATTGGGTGTTTTACCGGCATGCAAGTGGAAAGGAATGCGGAAAGTGTCGGACGACAAACAACACGGAGTGTGGTGCTGGCTATTTTTTTTATTATTATGGCAGATGCGGCATTTTCTATTTTATTTAGCACGTTCAAAATATGAATAAATCACCTATTATTGAGTTAACGCATGTAAAAACCTGGGTGCAAGGCAAATGGCTTCATCAGGATATTAATTTAGCCATTCAGACGGGTGAAATCATTGGCATTGTCGGGGGAAGTGGGTGCGGTAAAACGACTTTGTTACGAGAGATACTCATGCTACAGCCACCGACAAGGGGATCAATAAAAATTTTTAATCGAGAGGTTACGACGGCGTCCTATGCCGAATTACTTAAGATACAACAACGATTTGGAGTTTGTTTTCAACAAAATGCCTTGTTTAGCTCTTTTACTGTACTTGAAAATGTTGCTTTTCCTTTACAAGAACATGCTAGATTAGATAAAGAGACTCGGCAGTCATTAGCATTGCTAAAGATTTTATTAGCGGGATTAAGGACGGATACGGCTCATCTTTATCCAGCGGAATTAAGCGGCGGCATGCAAAAAAGGGCAGCATTGGCACGTGCCATTGCCTTAGACCCCGAAATTGTATTTCTCGATGAGCCTACCGCCGGATTGGATCCTGAAAGTGCAGCAGGATTAGATGAATTAATTTTAAATTTACGTGATACCATGGGGTTAACGATTGTGCTCATTACCCATGATGTGGATAGCTTATGGCGGGTCACCGATCGGGTTGCTTTTCTAGGGGAAGGCAGGGTATTGTGTATAGATTCAATGCCTGCATTAGTCTGTCATTCGCATCCATTAATTCAGGCCTTTTTTAAGGGGCCACGGGGGAAAGTGACAAAAGGGGATAATGAATGGAAACCCAAGTGAATTACACCATCATTGGCGCATTTGTTATTTCTTTTATTGCATCCATTGTGATTGCAATTATTTGGCTCTCATCAGGTTTTGCTATTGCGCATTACACCACGTATCAAGTCTTTATGAAAGAATCTGTTTCGGGTTTAAATCTCGATGCCGCAGTGGAATACAATGGGGTGAATGTGGGATTTGTCAGTGAGATTGGACTTGATCAGCAAGATCCTACGTTAATTCGGCTATTGTTAAAAATTAAAAACAAGACCCCTATTACACAAGGGACCACCGCTCGTCTTAATGTAAGAGCACTCAGTGGTTTGGCTTTTATTTTATTAGAAGATAAGGGGACGAATAGAGCACCGCTTCATCATGTTCGTGGTCAGCCTTATTTAACCATTAATTCAGCGCCATCATTTTTATTGCGGTTAGATACGGCACTGAATCAATTAAATGATAATTTTCATGAAATTAGCACGGCGATTAAATCATTACTGGATCAAGAGAATATATTGGCTATCAAGCAAATCTTATCCAATACGAAGACAATGACTCAGCAATTATTGCCAATGCTTCAATCAACTCAAGGTAGTTTGCAAATCCTGCAGACACAAACCTTACCTACAGCAACGCAAGCCATCGATAATTTAAATGAACTCACTCATAATTTGTCTATCGTATCGGCTGAAATTAAACAAAATCCGGCTATTTTAGTTCGAGGTAAAGAATTCACTTCCTTAGGACCAGGAGAATAAAGATGCCTGATCATAATCAATTTTGGTTTTATTTATTCTTAGTGCCATTTTTATTGTTAGCAGGTTGCACGATCTTTTCTCCCGTTCCTTCTCATTCGACGAAGACGTATGTATTAAATGCCGATCCTCAGCCAATCACTAAAAAATCTAAACGATCCATTGATTTATTTATTACACCCACACGAGCAGAAGCCGGTTATAATACAGCGGATATGGTTTATACGAATAAACCCTTGGAAATGGCTTATTTCGCCAACCATGCTTGGGCTGAGCCGCCCGCGACGCTGCTACCCAATCTCATTAGACAAACATTGCAAAAAACACATTATTATCATTCGGTGAATTCTGCGTTTTTGATAGGGCATGCGGATATGATTTTAAATACGGAATTGGTGAAACTTAATCAAGATTTTCTTTCTCATCCATCGACAGTCAATTTAATTTTGCAAGCCCAATTAGTGAATGCAAATACAAATCGCATTATGTCAACGAAGCAATTTTCTTTTACTGAACCTGCTTTACAAGCCACGCCAGAAGCAGGCGTTGTGGCTGCCAATCAGGCGGTAGAAAAATTATTACTGCAGTTAGCTGAATTTTGTTTGAAAAATAGCTAGCTGCAA
>Ga0206938_1028_pt1 | contig 43396 bp, 39 predicted proteins | sample Alteio_BWOrgHeat_12_FD_152918 | JGI IMG/M metagenome (GOLD analysis project Ga0206938, IMG submission 152918) | Enriched cells from forest soil in Barre Woods Harvard Forest LTER site, Petersham, Massachusetts, United States -... | ecosystem: Environmental > Terrestrial > Soil > Temperate forest >... | reverse complement strand
TATTTAGAATTTGATCGCCGCTACAACATTTTGGCGTCACGCTACGGCCAAGACCATCTCGCGGCAGTGAACATGCGCACGCAAATGGTTCAGCTCAAAAAATCCATGGCGGATGAATTGAGCCGAATGGCGGAAGGTTATAAAAGCGATTACGAGATCGCCAAGACTCGCGCAGACGCTCTCGAAGCCAATCTTGCAGGACTTATTTCGGGCACGCAATTGACCAATCGCGATCGGCTCGGATTGCAGGATCTTGAGAGCAAGGCAAAGGTTTATCATTCCATCCATGACAGTTTCCTCCAGCGCTACATGGAGGTCACCCAGCAGCAGTCATTTCCGATTACGGAGGCGCGGATTATCACTGGCGCTGCAGCGCCCGGCGGTGCGAGCAGTCCACAGACTTCGAAAGTTCTCTCCGTAGCAGCCTTTCTAGGACTGCTGCTGGGTGTAGGGATCGCAGTCTTTCGCGAGTCGATTGATCGCGTGTTCCGCACCACGCGGCAAGTTGAAGTTTCCCTGAAGACGAATTGTCTTGCCGTTGTGCCGGCGGTCAAGGCTTCTCATGCTGCAATTCGGCCCGGAACCAAATCGGGGTCTGCCATTCTAAAGAAGAACCTTGCAACTTCAAAGAAGATCGATCCGGACGTGTCTTCTATGTTCCGGTATGTGGTCCATGAGCCATTATCTTCATTTGCTGAAGGGTTTCGCGCTGTCAAGGTTGCAGCGGATATTGGCGGGGCCATTAAAGAAAACAAGGTGATCGGAATGACCTCGTCGTTGCCCCATGAGGGAAAATCAACCATGGCAAGCAATCTGGCGCAACTGATTGCCTACGGAGGAAGCAGAGTTATTCTGGTGGATGGAGATTTACGCAATCCGACCTTATCGCGCAAACTTGCGTCCAAGGCTGACATTGGCCTGCTTGAGGTTCTTGGCAAGAAAGTCAATCTTCACGAAGCCCTCTGCATGGACGAGTTTACAGGACTTGCGTTCTTGCCAGCTGTGATCCAATCGCATCTCGCTCATTCAAGTGAAATATTGGGTTCGGATGCACTAAGACAGCTTGTCGACGAATTAAGAAAAGAATTCGACTACGTGATTATCGACCTTCCGCCGCTTGCGCCGGTCGTGGATGTTCGTGCCACTACACGAATCATTGATTCTTACGTTTACGTGATTGAATGGGGGAAGACTAGACTCAACATGGTTGAGCGCCAACTCAACTCAAGTCCAGAAATTTTTGAGCGGCTGCTCGGTGTCGTTTTGAATAAGGCGAATACGAGAGTTATGGATCGTTATGAGAACTACTATGGGAAGTATTATTACAAAAAATATTATGCAAGGTATGGATACACGCAGTGATCGGCAGCGACTGTGCGAGGTGCTGATCTGCGAACAGGATTAGCGCGCTTATTCCTGGTGATCGCCGGCGGGCTTGCGCTGTTTTGGGTTTCGATGGCGCTACCCACATTTCGCGCTGATGCCGGTATCGTCGAGATCGCAAAAGCCGTGGTCGCAGGCGAGACCTTTAGGCCGGGGCTTCTTGATGCGATTGTTTCTAAAGCTGAAGGCGGTGAAGGCTCCTCGTTCCGATCATCGGTCCAGGGAAAGGCCGCGGTGATCCTACTTCGTCTCGCAGAGGATACCCTCCGATCCAACGATAAGGAACGGAGCGATAAGAGGCTCGATTCGCTAACTCAAATCATAGATACTGCCCTGGCAAACGCACCAAGTGACCCGTTTTTGTGGTTGGCTCGATTTTGGGTAGACGACTCCCGTCACGGGTTTACTGTGCGCCATGTGCCGGACCTCCGAATGTCCTACAATCTGGGACGATACGAGGGCTGGATTGCGATTAAACGCAATCCCCTGGCTTTGGCGATTTTGCCTAAGCTGCCAAGCGATGTTTCGGAATTGACCATCCTGGAATTCGTGGGGTTGGTTCGATCGGGCCTTGTGTCAGAGGCTGCGGATATTGCTGCGGGGACGAGCCCAGGGTTAAGGGGGCTGTTGTTTGCCCGTCTCAAGGAACTCAGCTTGGATCAGCGTCGCGCGTTTGCCCATCGCTTTTACGTAAAAGAGTTGGATGACGTGCCAGTCCCTGGGATCAGTCCGCCGCTGCCGCAAATTCGAATGCCGGTTTTGCCACCGGATTTCTGAGCGGTAGAATGAAAGGACTGGCGCCATTAACGTTGGGATTGTAATTTTGCCGCGCCGCGAAGGAGATTGGCTAATATTGAATCGAAGCGGTTCACGGTTGAGCGAAATACTTCAACATGGAACTTAAGTGGCGCTAGACATCGATAGTTCAAGACCAAGCAAGCTTAGCGCCAATCAGTTTTGGGTTCGTATGAAGGAGACGCAAATCAAAGACGCGTCACCTTAAGTGCGGTAGCGTGTTGATGTAGTCTGGTTTACAATGCGAATTGGCGGCTCTCAATACGATTTAAGTTGCAGGTTGCCTGTCCGGCGATTGGATTCTTGATCGCATATCATGAGCAAACCTATCCTGCGGACGCAAATACCGTCGTCCCGAGCAAGGATTTTCTCTCGTCTAGCCCCCTTGGATATTATATGGGCAGGTGTCAGTCCGATCTTGGCATTTCTGATACGTGACGGAGCGATATACCGCCCAGATAGTGTTGCCGTTTATTGCCTTGTTGCATTGGGGGCATCTGTTATCGCATTTCAATGGTTCAAAATCAGTTCGCCAATCCCCTCGTTATTTTCGGGCGACGATATCGTTGCCGTTGTCAAAGCATGCCTGACTACAACAGCCTTGACGACGGTGTTTCTTTTCGTGTTTACGCGGCTCGACGATGCACCGCGGTCCATTCCCATCATCCATAGCATGGTGCTAGGAGCGGGACTTATGGCTTTTCGCGCCTTGCACGTTCTGAAGGATCGGGCTGGGTCTGAACGATCCTCCGGACGTCAATACCAGAAGACGCAGTATGTGATCGTCATCGGGGCTACGCGGTTGGCTTGGTATTTTTGTAAAATGACCGAGGAGTTCTCTATTGGCCGGCGACAGATCGTGGCCATTCTCGACGAAAACCGGTCGCTTCAAAATCGAACGCTGCACGGTTATTCGATCATCGGCTCGCCCGGTAGTCTGGTCAAAGTGATCGACGAATATGCAACCCACGGAATTGAAATCGATAAAGTTGTGGTGACCCAGAATCCAAAGGAGTTGATTCCCAGCAACTGGATAGAGGTGTCGCATGCCTGCAAATCGAAGGGCATAGTAATCGAGTTGCTTCATGACCAATTCCCGTTCGCGCAAACTCCGACCTCAGACTCATTTGAAGGAGTTTCAGACAATGCGCTGGAAGATATTTTGTCGAAAGGATCCTACTGGCGAATAAAACGGGCAACCGATGTTGTCTTGGCACTCGCAATGATCGTCGTTTTGGCGCCACTGATTGTTATGGTTGCCGCTCTGGTGCTAGCTAATGTCGGTAGCCCTGTCGTCTTTTGGCAACGACGCATTGGCCATCTTGGGCAACCGTTTCACCTTTACAAATTTCGGACCATGCTGAGCCCCATTAACCGCAAGGGACAATTGCGACCGGACTCGGAGAGGATGTCGTTGCTGGGACGATTGCTTCGACGGACGCGGCTCGATGAGCTGCCACAACTATTAAATATATTAAACGGCGATATGTCGGTCGTCGGACCGCGGCCATTGCTGCCGGTGGATCAGCCCCAAAACGTCGGCCGCCGACTCGAGGTTAGGCCCGGCTTGACGGGACTGGCGCAGATCAACGGCGGCATATTATTGTCGCCTGAAGAGAAGGACGCCGTCGATCAGTGGTATGTCCATCACGCGACTTTCATGCTTGATATCAAGATCATCTTGGAGACGGCCTGGATGGTCCTGCGCGGCGATCGTCGCAATGAGGCGCAAATTAAAGCAGCCATCGCCGAAAGTAAAAGCTTCGAAATATGCACTAAGAGGGCCATGCAATGAAACGTGCTTTGGTAACCGGAGCTGGCGGCTTTATCGGAAGCCACCTTGTCGCTCGCCTGAAACGGGAAGGTTTTTGGGTCCGTGGCGTCGATCTCAAGTTTCCAGAATTCTCCGAAACAGAGGCCGATGACTTTGTCCAGGCAGATCTCCGAGACCAGCAGGTGGTCCGTGATGTCGTAGATTGTCGATTTGATGAAGTGTACCAATTGGCTGCTGACATGGGCGGAGCTGGATATATTTTCACAGGCGCCAACGATGCAGACATCATTCATAACTCTGCGATAATTAATCTGAACGTTCTTGAGATGTGTAGGAGGCGAGCCATTAAGCGGATCTTCTATTCTTCATCGGCATGCATGTATCCGGCCTACAACCAGGAAGACCCGAACAACCCAAATTGTGCGGAACACAGTGCGTATCCCGCCGCACCAGACAGCGAATATGGTTGGGAAAAGCTGTTCAGTGAACGATTATACCTCGCGTACAACCGCAATCATGGAATGGACTGCCGTATTGCACGGTATCATAATATTTTTGGCCCAGAGGGATCGTGGAACAACGGCAAAGAAAAAGCGCCAGCGGCCGTTTGTCGAAAGATTGCGATGGCTGAGGATGGCGGAGAAATCGAGATCTGGGGAGATGGCACTCAGACCCGGTCGTTCCTATACATCGACGAATGCCTCGAAGGGACGCTCCGCCTTGCTCGCTCGGGCGTTTTGGAGCCATTAAACGTCGGTTCTGACGAAATGATTCCCATTAGTGGGCTCGTCAAGTTGGTGGCCGACGTGGCGGGCAAGAGCATCAAGGTCAAAAATATCTCGGGCCCGCTCGGTGTTCGCGGCAGAAACTCTGATAATCGTCTAATACGAGAAAAGCTCGGCTGGGCGCCCAGTATTCCGCTTCGAACGGGCATTGAACGAACATACGAATGGATCGAGCAACAGGTCATACGAGCCCGGGGCCGCAATACAGACTCATCTGGGGATAGCGTGTCGGCTCACTGAGCCGATATGCCGCGGTGTAACTTGCCCGATCTGAATCGCGCCTTTTATCGACGTTTCAGGCTCTCTCTTTCTGTATTTGCGTTGCGCCTTGTCAACTAGCCGCACAGTCCAACTAACCGATTGGTTGCCGCCGGAATTTAGTGCCGTTAGCCAATTCGCTATTCTAATTTCGGCACAAGAAGCCGAAAGCGGTGGCGAGGTGACCGTCGTTGGGCTCAGTACATTTGCTCGTTCGAATACGAGAACAAAGTACGGAGCAGGCAGTGTAGAAATTGTGGCAGTTCAGCGGCCGCCACTGAATCGACAGACATGGGCCAAACGTCTCGCGTGGACTGTCGTCACTAATATTGCTTTGGTGCGATGTGCTTGGCCCTACATGCGGCAAAGCCAAACTGTGAGATTCACAGGATCGCCTCCGTTTCTGATTTACGTGATGGTCTTGGCGAATCTGGTCCTGAGAAAGAAGCTTATCTATCGGATTACAGATTTCTATCCCGAATGCATCATTGCTGCAATTCAAAGAAAAAGTCGGCTTCTTGATCTCTTTCAGGGCCTGACGAATTTTCTCAGACGACGCATCGACGCGTTCGAAGTCCTCGGCGAAGATATGCGGACGCGGCTTCTCGCTTGCGGTGTTGACCCAAAGCGCGTCACGCTTCGCCGAGATGGGTCACCGGTAGTGTTTCTTCCGAATACTTTACCTGCAGCGCGGCCCGAGATGTCCCAGGGCCGAAAGTTGATCTTGTATTCAGGAAATTGGGGCGCGGCACATGACATCGACACGTTTTTTGAGGGTTATCGACGCCATCATGATTATGGATCGGCTCGCGTTGTACTTTGGCTAAATGCCACAGGTTCTGGCGCCGAAGAGATTGACGCCCGGATTCGTTCGGTGGGCTTGCCCATAATCAGACAAAAACTAGTACCGCTTGACGAGTTGCCTCATCTTCTCGTTGCGGCGGACGCTCATTTAGTGACGTTGCGTCCAGAATTCATGGGTTTGGTTCTGCCATCGAAAGTCTACGGCTGCATCGCGTCGAAGCGTCCGATCTTATTTATTGGGCCTGAAGGATCTGATGTGCATAGGCTCTGCCTAGCAGACATCGGACTGCAGTATGCACAAGCCGATGTAGGCGACCCGGAAAAAGTCAAACTTGCTCTCGACGCATTGGGTTCCGGAGACGAAGGCCCTTGGTGCACGATCGTTGATCCGGCGACGCGAAATTAAAAAGGATGCGATTTCAATTACCATCAACTACGGCCTGGAAAGGATGGCGTGCAGGCTGGGCATGTCGTTTGTCCGGCATGACCGGCTTTCTATCTCTAAGGTCCGATGCCGTGCCATTAGCGGTTGTCTGCTCTACTGGCGTCATTCTGATCCTTACTTTTGTCTACAACGGAGTGCCAGGCGCGCAGGCTACGGATGTGATCTTAAATCCGAATATGCAAACTGCTCGCGTCTCTGATGATGTCAACGCAGTTAACGAAAACAGCTTAACAATTAGCGAACGCTTCGGAATTTCTCATCCCGATCAAATCGTAAGTTTCGACGGTCATATCGATAGCCCGTTCCACTTGGTAGCGTCCGATGGCTCCACAATCCATCACCAAATGCTCTCCAACGATCGGTTGGCCATTCGCATAGTTGGTGGGTTGCACGCGAACGAGACTCGTCGCTTCCGGATCGCACCGGGCAAAGCAATTCCTCCGACGTTGGACGATACCGATGTGGTGAGTGTCAGAGAGTTTGGCGAATACTACGAATTGTCTAATCCGCTGGTTGGTGTTCGCGTCCCAAAGTTGAGGAATCAGGCTCGTCCATATGCGCCGATTCAGGCTGTGAGATTGCGAGATGGCAACTGGGCGGGTGCAGGGTTAGGCTCGAGCCTCATCGTTGATTTAGCAGGCAGGCCTATTCGGTTCACTGATTTGACTGAGACTTTTATTGAACGAGGACCTCTGGTTGTTTCTATTCAGTTTGTATACAGGATTTTGTCTCCAATCGCTGCGCTGGGACTGGGTTCATCAGAACAGAGCTTGCATCGGACGACTGTAACCATCCAGGCAGGTCAACCCTCCATCGCTATCGAAGAAGACACTTCTAACATTGATTTGCAGTGGTCATTAGACATTGGAGCGGCGCTCCAGCCGACTCAGGCGCGCTATCAAGGCCATCATTCCACTAGTGTCGACAATGGGCGTGAGCCTGACGGAGCACAATACCGCCCGTCGCACGAACGGCCAAACCGTGACGCAATTGTGGACTTGCCATTCAAAGGCGCGTCACCGCTAGGCCGATTCCTAACAAGGTGGGATCCGTGGGCAGTTGATACCGGTTGGTATTGGCAGTTCTACAATGAAGCTGCGGGTCCGACTGCGAACTTAGTCGCAATTTTTCAAGGCCGAGCGTCGAGTATTTTGGGGGCGCATTATTCTGGCGTGATTGTCCAATCCAGCAAATTGGGCGAACTCATTCTCAATTCGAAGACCGAGCGCCGTGGACCTGACGCGAGAGTTTATGCCCGAAATCGATACTCCTGGGGTTTGTTCTCCGGGACGAAAGAAGAATTGCGTGACCCGAATGCGGTGCAAATTGTTGCACAGCAAATGAATCTGCACGCTGGTATTAACCTAGACAAGATTCATCGGTATATTTTAGATTTCGATATTAACGGAACAAATGGGCAGGGCCTCTATCTTAGTCGCAGCTCCATTGCCGCGATGATAGAAAAAATTCGTGCAGATGAAACAGGGCCATACGGCCGCGGCTACTATCATCATCTTTATAGTGCCGAGTCTTCGTTCCGTCCTTTGTGGCAGGCATGGGCAGATCGTAGTGGCGTAAAGACGTCAGAACTAGCCGCTGAGATTTTGGAGAGGGCTCGAAAACTCATTGATAGTTTTGTAAATGGCCAAGGCATTTATGCTTTTAAATATCATTATTGGCACGGCGGCCTAGAAATGAGTCGCGATGCTGTAGCGATTGCGCACTTGATTAGTTATGCGGAGCAATACGGGGGACAGCTATCGCCGGCCGTATCGGCTAAATTACGGGCGGTTGCCGCTCTGTACGCTTATTTGTTGTGGGACGACGATTATGTCCCGCTATTCGAGCATGGGCAAAACCTTAGTCTTCCCAATATGGCGGTCCAGCAGAATAGCTATCGCAATCTCTTGGCGCTAATGATGTCCAATCACCCGAAGTTTAAATCCAAATTAAGAGACGTGAAAGAGAGCACATCAAAGTTGCTGAGGCTATCTGTCAATGAGAGCGGTGCGGCAATGGGTTCCAATCATTATTTACAGGCATCCATGGTTCCTGTGTTGAGCGCTGCACAACAGCTAAAGATGGCATCGTCAGCGGAAGATGATCCATTCAAAATCGAGCCGCGGCTTGCCAAATTTGGCGAATATATTTTGCAACTTCAGACCCCGCCGGAAATACGGTTTGGAGGTTTAAGGAAAACAGTATCCTTTGGCGACGGCTCAACCGAGTCGACAGAGATTTACGGTCAGCTTGGTACAGCATTTCGCGAAGTTGACGATGCATTGAGCGAACAGCTGATGTGGGCTTGGCGAAGGATGGGCGCACCCCATTCTGGGTTTTCCGGAAGTAGCGTCCTGAAAATTGATGAAAATTTGCCGGACCGCGCTCCGAAACTTGGCAGTGCTCATTTTCCAGGTGCCCTAACAGTTCTTCGTCATGGTTTCGGTACCGGATATGAAACCGCTGCGTGGTTGATCAGCGGGGAGTTTTATCGTGATCACATTCACTGCGATCTAGGTGCGGTAATGCTCTATGCGCTCGGGGCCCCAATCGCAGTGCATTGGGGGTCCTTTTATCAACCACATGTTAGAGGTGCATGGATGCAGAACGTGGTTGTCCCCGAGGCTCAATTAAAGGAGCGTTGGGATAGCGCCAATGTTTCGACCCAAGATTGTTTTGGAAATCGGAATCAAACAATTGTGTCGGCAGGTCTCGTGGAAACTCCAGCGCGGGCCAGCGCTCAGGTTACTCTTAGCAATCTGGACCAACGAAGCTCGTGGTACCGTACCGCATCCCTTTATTATGAAAATGAAGCCAGCCCTGTGCTACGAATCCGAGATGAGTTTGTTGAGGAAAATGAGGCAAATAAACAAAAAATCTTCTCTATTGGCTTAATGGCAAGCGCCCTGTTGGATGCTCCGTTCAAGACAGATGTGATTCCGGCCTCCGCCAGCCCACAGAACCCGCCTGCAGGAAATCCTGTCGTCTTGGCGCCAGGAGTCCACCGATTTAGCTTTAAAGGGCAATGGGGGGTGGACTTCGATATTGTCGTCGTAAGCGAGTGCCGCCAGGAAGTGACTATTACAGCTTGGAGACATTTTTGGCATCCAACTCGGGAGACGGATGAATATTTCCAGGCAACAAAGAAGAAGTTTGAAGAGGCTCAGCATATTTTTCGTCTACGTGGAGATTGCGGGTTCGACGTTCTTCTTTTTCCTTACCGCGCCAATTCGCGTCCGTCGAAAGTGGAAGTTGTTCGAAACCCTGACAGGACGCTATCCGTGGTTCGGGATGGAAGCGTCCAAAATTTCGTCAATTAGATCACCTGCTTCAGCACGGCAGCCGCCACGAAACCCATTAGAATACTTCCGCCGAACTCTCATTCCGAAATTACGTGAGCTCCTACGAATTAGAGTAAAACTGCCCATGATAAATATCTGTTGTGACCACACGGCATGCGCGAGTGGCAATTAGGAGCAAAGTTTGGAACGGCTATGTGTGGGCTAAACGGAATTTTTGCATATCACCCTGCTTCCGGGTTCCCAAAGAATTCGGAGCTCTTGGCGACGCGTGACGCAATGCGCGCCCGGGGGCCCGACGGAAGTGGCGCTTGGTGGAGTCCATCACAACGGTGCGGACTTGCACACCGTCGGCTAGCAATTCTCGATCTCTCTGATCGCGCCTCGCAGCCGATGATTAGCGAGGATGGCCAGTTCGTGCTCGTATTTAACGGCGAAATCTATAACTACCTATCTCTTCGAGCAGGGCTCGAAGTCGAGGGGGTACGTTTCCGGACAACGTCCGATACCGAAGTTCTTCTCCATCTTTATTCGCGCCATGGAGCCGCCATGGTGCACAAGCTTCGTGGAATGTTTGCTTTTGCGATTTGGGATGAAATGCGGTCCGGTTTGTTTCTTGCCCGCGATGCATACGGAATTAAGCCGCTCTACACAGCAAACGATGGCTGGACGTTCCGATTTTCTTCGCAGGTTAAGGCCTTGCTTGCAGGCGGCGAAATCTCTCGCGATCCTGAACCAGCAGGCATCGTGGGTTTTCATCTCTTCGGTAGCGTGCCTGAACCATTCACAATTTTTCGTGACATTCGCGCGCTACCTGCAGGTCACACCCAATGGGTCGACGCTACCGGACCGCGTGAATCACGGCCATTTGTGCGGATAGCGGAAATTCTTGCAGCCGGAAATGGCCGGCATGTGTTCGCTGACGAATTGCATGCGTCGGTTCGATCGGCCGCGTTGGAGAGTGTGCGCGCGCATCTAGTAGCTGATGTGGAGGTGGGACTTTTTCTTTCGGCTGGCGTCGATTCTGGCGCGCTTCTCGGGCTGATGCGTGACGCAGGGCAGCGCCAGATCCGCGCAATTACGCTTGCGTTCGAAGAATTTCGTGGGACTGATGAAGATGAGGCGCCCATCGCTGCACGCGTTGCACAGCGATATGATGCTAAACACATCATTCGCATGGTTACTGAAAACGAGTTTCGTGAGGATCTACCGAAGATTTTTGACGCTATGGATCAGCCCTCGATTGATGGGATCAATACATGGTTTGTAGCGAAGGCTGCAAAAGAGGCGGGCCTTAAAGTTGCGATCTCCGGCCTAGGCGGCGACGAGCTTCTTGCCGGGTATCCGAGTTTTGTCGACGTTCCGCGATGGCTCAATTGTTATGGGCCGATCGCGAAAATACCGGGACTGGCTCGTCTCGCTCGGAGCGTCATTCGCGCCATAGCTCCCGAGTTGGTAAAATCCCAACCGAAAGTCCTGGGCTTATTGCAGTATGCGGACAGCATTGCGGGTGCCTATCTTCTGCGGCGTGGCCTGTTTCTCCCGCATGAGCTCCCGGACATTCTCGGCGAAGATCTTGCTCGCGAAGGTATGCGTCGTTTGCTCCCGTTACGTGTTATCGCAGCGAATCTGGAGCCGGATCCATCTTGCGATATCGCGCGGATATGCGCACTGGAATCGTCTTTATACATGCGCAACCAATTGTTGCGTGATGCTGACTGGGCTGGCATGGCCCACGGCATTGAAATTCGTGTTCCACTTGTCGACACCACCTTGCTCAGATCTCTCGCTCCAGCAATTGGCTGCCTGAGTCCTGGCGTGGGGAAAACGTCGCTGGCAATGGCGCCAGCCTTGCCTTTGCCCGATGAGATTACGAATCGCGCGAAAACCGGCTTCGGCGTCCCGTTTGCTTCTTGGATGGCGGACGCAACTGGCGAAAACAAATTATTGCGCCCGACTAAGCAAAAGGGGGTGACCTCGCGCCGGTGGTTGCGCGAGGTATTTGCTACGCTGGCGGGCGATTTAAATCGATTGTACGCTCCATGACACGCTCGCTAACTATATTTTCTTTAGTAACCGACGCGTTTGGTGGGCGTGGCGGTATCTCGCAGTACAACCGCGACTTTCTTGGAGCATTGGCAGAGTGTAAAATTGTAGATTCGATTTTGATCCTTCCGCGACGTACTTTTGACGTCGCTGAGATACCCTCAGCGAAAATTCGTCAAGCGCCGACCCCGCTGGGACAGTTTGCGTATATTATTACAGCTTTGTGGTTGACCCTATTTAAACGCTTTGATTTGGTATTTTGTGGACACATATATTTGGCGCCCCTTGCATTAATTATCGCGCGCCTTGGGGGTGCGAAACTTGTAGTTCAGACTCATGGAATTGAGGCTTGGCCGCAATCGTCCTGTTTGCGGCGTGCCGCGTTGGAGGCAGCCGACTTAGTTTTGTGCGTATCGCGTTATACCCGGCAGGCACTCCTTATGTGGGCCGCAATCGCGCCAGAGCGCGTATTGGTTTTACCGAATACCGTGGGAGCGGAATTCAGTTCGGGGGACGGCGCTACGCTCCGTTCGAAATGGGGACTGACGGGCAAGCGTATTATTCTGACGGTTAGCAGATTAGACGCTGGAGAGCGTTATAAGGGACATGATCGGGTATTTGCGGCGATGGTAACTCTCGTGCCTCAAATGCGAGACCTTGTTTATGTGGTTGTGGGAGAGGGCGATGACCGAATCCGAATTGAAGCTCTTGCCCGTGAGGTTGGAGTTGATGATTATGTATTCTTCGCGGGAGCGGTCGATCGCGCAACGCTCATCGAATCCTATCGCATGGCCGACGTCTTTGTGATGCCATCTACAGGCGAGGGGTTTGGAATAGCGTTTCTGGAAGCTATGGCTAGCGGAACACCTGCCGTTGGATTGAATATTGGTGGTACTCCGGATGCACTTGGAGACGGTGAGTTGGGAGCAGTTGTATCAGAAGCAGAGTTGTCAAAAACGATTGCCCAGGCTTTATCCGCAACGAAACCGGATCCGCACGTGCTTTCTCACAGGGTTCAAGCGCGCTTTGGACGAAATATTTTTGCGGGCCAAGTTGGTGCTATTCTGGACCGCGTAGTCGGAAATGGGCCATTTCGAGCATGTTAACAGGCCGAGCCCATTGTTAAACTCCACGAAGTTAACCCCTGCATTGGAAGCTTAGATTACAAAAATGACGGAATTGATTATCGAGCCGGGCCGTTCTGACACGCATTACTGGCAAGACCTGTGGCGTTATCGCGAATTGTTTCAGGTGCTCGCTTGGCGTGATATTTCAGTACGGTACAAACAGACCGTCATCGGAATTGCATGGGCGTTGATAAAACCATTTCTCATGATGCTCATATTGACGCTTGTATTTGGGCGGCTGGCTAAACTTCCTTCGGACGGATCGGCGCCTTATGCGCTGATGGTGTTCGCCGGCATGCTGCCATGGACGTTTTTTTCAAGTGCATTGTCGGAGGCTTCGAACAGCCTAATCAACAATGCAAACCTAATAAGCAAAGTATATTTTCCGCGAATAATAGTACCGACCGCTACGGTAGCCACGGCATTCTTTGATTTCGTGATCAGTTTCTCCATCCTGATCATAATGTTCGTTTGGTATCAGTTCGTTCCCGGCTGGCAGATTGTGTTCTTGCCAGCATTTGTCGTAATCGCCGCCATTACGAGCCTGGGCCCCGGATTGTGGATCACGACGCTAAACGTGAAATATCGCGACTTCCGCTACATAATTCCATTCGCAGTTCAAATAGGACTTTATGTTTCTCCCGTCGGTTTCAGCTCTGCTGTCATTCCAGATCAATGGCGCTTGATTTATTCGTTGAATCCTATGGTTGGTGTTATCGACGGCTTTCGTTGGTGCATCCTCGGGGACGCGAGCACAATATATGTACCCGGTCTTCTTCTTAGTCTTGCAATTTCGGCGTTTTTCCTCTGGCTCGGTATCCGTCAGTTTCGCACGATGGAACGACGTTTGGTCGATCTGCTCTAACAGGCGATGCGGTAACATTTAAAATGTCCGATACGGTTATCTCCGTCGAAAATCTGTCAAAGCGCTATCTTATCGGCCATCAGTCCGCCGAGCGGGAACGTTATACTGCGCTTCGAGATGTGATTGTTCGTGAAATGCGCAACTTTGGACGTAGAGCAGTCGATCTCGTGCGAGGCGAATCAATTGTACAAGGCGACGAAATTGAAGAGTTTTGGGCACTTCAGAATGTGACCTTTGAAGTTAAACAGGGCGAGGTTGTGGGCATCATTGGCCGAAACGGCGCCGGAAAATCGACATTGCTGAAAATCTTGAGTCGAATTACGGAGCCGACACAAGGGCGAGTGAAATTAGCTGGACGAGTTGCGAGCTTACTTGAGGTTGGTACTGGGTTTCACCCCGAATTGACCGGCCGAGAGAACATATATCTGAACGGAGCTATCCTTGGAATGAGCAGGGCCGATATCCGGCGCCGATTCGACGAGATCGTGGCGTTTGCTGAAATTGATAGTTTCTTGGACACTCCTGCGAAACGCTATTCGTCAGGGATGTATGTGCGTCTTGCGTTTGCGGTGGCAGCGCATCTCGAACCGGAGATCCTTATCATTGATGAAGTGCTTGCTGTTGGCGATGTGGAATTTCAGAGAAAATGTCTAGGTAAAATGAAGGATGTTGTTACTACACAAGGGCGAACTATTTTATTCGTGAGTCACAACATGGCGGCGATTGAAAGCTTGTGCGATCGCGCGCTTCTTCTATCAAACGGCCGTTGTGTGGCCCAAGGGGGAACGTCGGATATCGTACAAGCTTATCTGCGAGATGTCAGTCAATCAACAACGATACCAATCGAAAAGCGCACGGATAGAAAGGGCACTGGAGCCATTCGGTTTGTCGGAGCGTCACTGGAGCAATCGGATGGGCAGGCGGTTTTGGCGTTTCGATGTGGAGCCGAAGCGGCGCTCGTGCTGACTATTGAAAATCGCACATCCTCTACTATTCGAAATCTGCACATATCGCTTGGAATCGATAACGAGATGGGGCAGAGGGTAGCGTTGCTCGATACGGAACTGACCGGCACAGTCATGCCGTTTGTCGATCCAGGCCGTCGTGATGTTCGCGTGGCTATCCGAAAAATTCCACTTATCCCAGGTCGATATAGATTGACGATGTACTCATCGATCAATGGTGACGTCATGGACTGGATCAAAGATGCAATAATGTTCGACGTGGAAGCAGGGGACTTTTACGGGACGGGTCGGTTACCTCCGCCTGGCCAGTGTCTATTTCTTACCGAGTTTGATTTTACTTTTGATCGCGGCAGCCGCAAGGAACTGCAATGAGGGGCGTATACCGGGCAAAAATTACCGCTCAGCGAATTCTACGCTTCTTGGCGACCTTACCGCTTCGGATTCTTGGTTCAGAAGACCAGTCCAGAATTGTTGAGCATTTCTTTGCATCAATAGTTACAACAATTGAAGTGAACAACAATGTACTTCGCTTTATGGCGGCGACACCGATTTTGCAGTGGCGTGCACGGACGGCGCTTTCAAAGGAACCAGATACTACCAGTTGGATCGATGAATTTGGTCCCAACGATATTTTGTGGGATATCGGTGCCAACGTGGGTGTGTTCAGCGTTTACGCGGCTAAACTGCGTGGAGTAGGTGTTCTGGCCTTTGAACCGGCTGCCGACAATTACATGGTCCTTTGTCGAAATGTAGAAATTAACGAGTTGGCTCGGCGCGTTATTCCATACTGTCTAGCCTTTGCCAAGAAAAGCAGCCTGGGCGTACTTAATTCAAATAGCTCTGCAATTGGCTCATCTTTGCGCCAGTTTGGCGACCCGGGCGTTACTTCCCAATATTGGCCAACAGAAATTGGGTCCCACGCACAGGGAATGATCGGATTCAGTATTGATGATTTCATTCGGCAGTTTAATCCAACATTCCCGACACATATTAAAATTGATGTCGACGGGCTCGAAATAGACATTTTGAGGGGCGCAGTCGCAACGTTAAGTGACGATCGTATGCGCTCTATTATGGTTGAACTTAACGTCGGTAATGATGTCGAGCGTAATGAAGGAGTTGCCCTACTTTCAAGTGCTGGATTCGAGCTTGTCTCACAGGGAGATATTCAAGAAAGCGCAGGTGTGAGAGTTGCGAATCATTTTTTTGCAAAGAAGCAGGAAGATGATGTCACCGAAACTGGCGTGGGCGTTTGAAATTTGGAAATTAAAAAACAGCCGGCCGAAGTAGAACGATATAAAAATTGGAAAAATAGCGCTTACTACCCTTTTCAGCCCCAAAAATCCTACTGCTTCAATATATTAATTCTGCTCCGTGCGTGCGGACGACGGGCGGTCCCCGAAATTGGTTTCAGCTTCCAAAAAAACGGGTAGTTGCGTATGGCATGGCTCGGACGACAGATGACGCGGATTGCAGCTGGACTGATCCGTCGTGCAGTTAGAGCATCAACAATCGGCCTGAGCACTGGCGACCATATAACGCGCTACTGGTACTATCGACACTTGGCAACCTTACAGACTCCGCCTGCGCCTGGTTCGCGAGCCGTCGCCATTAGTGGCTCTGAGCGGCTTGCGGGGATATTTGGCTATTCCGGCCAGCAGGTCCTGACGATTGACTACCCAGAATCCGATCTTTTATCCCTCAGATTCGCAGACAATACATTTGATGCGCTGTTTACAGATCAAGTTGTAGAACACATTGCTGGAGACCCATTTGTAGCTTTTGCAGAGTCATTCAGGGTAGTTAAACCGGGTGGACTTGTGGTTCATGCGACAGTATTAATTCACCCTATCCACAATTACCCAATAGATTGCTGGCGCTTCAGCCCAACAGGACTGCGGTTGATGGCAGAGCCGCTCGGAGATATTATCGATGTTGGTGGTTGGGGCCACTTTTGGCTGTGGCCATACGTGTTGCTTGGTCTCCTAAGTATCCCAATTCCTCACGCCAGATGGCACCCGCTTCATAAATTTGCCGTCCATAATGACCCTTCGTGGCCTTGCGTAACTTGGGTTGTCGCACGCAAGCGATAGGTCCCTAAAAACCATAAGTCCCGACCGACCAGCTTGTTCTAAGCACTCGTATGTTCAATCGTTTCACAATACGGGAGCTGTTCTACTTCGGAAAATGCAAGTGGCTGATAAAATTGCATTCAAATAAGACAGCCACGAGCGTTTTGTTTACAGAAATGATTTATCACCAAATGTTGCGACGGGAATTATGAACATTAAACGTTCCGGGGTGGCGAACAAAGCACGGCCGGTTATTCGCGCTATGGCCCGTGCAATACTAGGAAAATTGCCTAGGCACGCATCGCGTCTATCAGGGCCCTTGGCAAGGGAAGGTGGCGCATGTGTGCGCGATGTGAAATTGCGCCCCTGGGCTTCACCTCGCGATGGAAATATCTGGCGCTGGAACGCCGAAGCGCGCGCTATGTTTCGAGATATTTATCTGAGAGGTCCTGAAGGATTACCGCAGCCATTAGCGCAGAAATTTTCGGAGGAATGGGCATCTTATTGCGGCTGCAAGTATGGACTGATGCTGATGCACGGGACCGACGCACTTCGAATCGGAATCGCTTCGGTCCTTGACCATGACGGCCTCGACTACGGGGGCGAAATCATCGTACCGAACTTTTCCTTCGTTGCTAGCGCAACAGCGCCTCTAGATCGCCGGTTTGGTTTGGTATTTGTCGATGTCGATCCCGACACATTGTTGATTGATCCACGCAGTGTCGAGAGTGCGGTTATTCCCGGAAAAACAAGAGCGATACTTCCCGTTCATTTGTTCGGTCAGCCTGCTGATATGGCGTCGCTACGCGTAATTGCTGATAAGTACAACCTAAAAATCATTGAGGATGCTGCTCAGGCTCACGGGGCTATTTGGGGAGGTAGTTCGGTTGGGTCTTGGGGAAATGCGGGCGCATTCAGTTTTCAGTCGTCGAAAAACTTAGCCTGCGGCGAGGGCGGTGCCTTAGTCACAAACGACGAGAGTATATTCGATCGGGCCCACGCAATGCATAACGCTGGGCGTCCGCGAGGTCCGGACAGTCGATGGCAACACGTGACGCTTGGCTGGAACTGCCGTCCTACTGAATATCAGGCTGCATTGCTCATCCATCGTTTAAAGAGCTTCAAACAGAACCAGGCAGTCCGCGCACAGAATTTTGATCGCTTGCGCAAACTAATGGATCGCGTTGAGGCGCTGAAACCGCTGTCTGTCCATTCAAATGTGACCGCGCATGGAATGTACATGTTTGCTATGCGATACCACGCTGACAAATGCGGAGGGCTCGAGATTGACGAGTTCCTTCGATACGTGAGAGCGGAAGGGGCACCAATACACCGAGCCTTTGATAAAACGATGGCCAATCAGCCAGTGATACAGAGCTTGATTAGTAAACATCCAGAATATTTTCGTTGTTTGCCTACGCCTGAGGCTGATCAAGCAACAAAAAATACAGTTTATATACCGCAAGAGGTATTTCTTGGAACGTTCGACGATATGGAAGACATTGTGTTTGCGATCAATAAAGTAGAAAAGCATTTCTCCACGCGAATCGATAAGTAAATTTTAGTTGTTATTTTCATGTTCCCGCGAGGAAGTCGGCTACGTAATGGAATCTAAGAATACAAGTATCGAGAAGGCGTACGACGCGGTAGTGGTTGGTGCGGGAGCAACGGGCACGCTGGCAGCGAAGCTTCTTGTCGAAGGAGGGCTACGTATATTAGTGCTCGACGCGGGCAGCGAAAGGTCAGCGCTTCGATCGAGGTTTAGAAGGTTTAGCCACAAAGCCATTCGGCGCGTGTTGGGAGTCAAATCTGCCGATGCTATCTTTAGGCGCAGGCAGCCAATTCAATCGCGTTGCTATGCATGGTCTGGGGATCCGGATTCTTTCGTTGATGATTTCCAGTGCCCGTACGGGGTGCCATCGTCTCGTCCATTTATTTGGTTGCGCTCACGGCAACTGGGCGGGCGCATGAAAGTCCGGGGACATGGCGGCCAGTACTATCGCTTGAGCGCGAGTGATTTCTATCCCGTGGATGGATTGAGCGAGCCGTGGCCATTGCAGCCGGGCGAGTTAGACCCTTGGTATGCATTAGTCGAGCGCTGGCTTGGGCTGTGTGGAACTCTTGACAATCTTCCTTGGTTGCCGGACGGGGAAGTTGCTCATGTGTTGGAGCCGACAAGCTCAGAATCGAGGTTACAGCGGTCGATAATCGAGCGCTGGCCCGGGGCGCGCCCCATTCTCGGTCGCTCGGCCCCTTTCCCGTATCTTGAAGACGCCAATAATACAGACCGGCTTCAAATTCAAACCGGCGCGATCGTGCGCCGGATCGAGGTCGCAAAATCTGGTCGCGTGCAAGGCGTTGAATGGTTCGACCAGCGCGCCGGTAGGATTAAGCGAGTTGAATCTCCGTTGGTTTTTTTGTGTGCGTCCGCGTTGGAATCTACTCGGATACTTTTGTTGTCTCGCTCGCCAGACAGTCCGATCGGGTTGGGAGGATCGTCCGGGGTGTTGGGTCACTATTTAATGGATCATATTCGTGTGCAAGCGATCGGAAAAGGACCGGCATTAATCCAGGATTTTAGAACAAAGGGAGCGAGCTGCATTTATCTCCCCCGCTTTGATGCACGTGAGCTGCAAAAGCCGGAGCCAAGAAGAGGGTTCGGTGTGCAATTGTCTCAGGGATCGAGCGCTGGGAGCCACGAATCATATTTTTCTTCTGTTTCTTTTGGCGAGATGCTTCCGCGATTTGAAAATCGAGTGACACTAGATCCAACCCTGAAAGACGCTTGGAGCATCCCTAGCCTTCAGATCGATTGCGCGCACGACGGCGCCGAATTACAACGTGCGCAAGCGCAAATTGAGGCTCTTCGCGACCTCGCCAAGGTAGCGGGCGCGGAAATTACCGAAATTGATTCGGATCCATGGCCCCCTGGAAGCGCTAACCATGAGTGCGGCACTGCCCGTATGGGTCACCGTCCGTCAAATTCGGTGCTTGATCCCAACAACGAATGCTGGGAAGCGCGAGGTTTGTACCTCACAGATGGTGCGTGTATGCCCTCACAAGGGACGCAAAATCCAACTTTAACTCTTTTGGCGCTGACGGCTCGTGCCTGTCATCGCGCGCTTAATATGGTCGGTTGTTGACGGAGAAATTCCGATTACGCGCGACCTTTGTCAGCTGTAAGGAATGGCGGTCTATTAGAGTCCTGGCGCAGGATATTCTGAAAGCCATCCCTTCAATGTCAGGTCTACAGTCCGAATGCTAAGAGAACGTCCCCGAATATTGCCCAACGTATCTGTCGTCATTCCTTGTTGGAATGCTGAAAGATGGGTTTCCCGAGCGATCCAAAGCGTTATCGATCAGGCTTATCCGAATTTAGAGATCATCGTTATCGACGACGGTTCGACGGATCGGACCTTCGAAGTCATCCAATCATTCGGGGATAGGATTCTATACGAGACTATTCCGAATGGCGGCGGCTGCGCCGCGCGAAACAGAGGGCTTGAGCGCTCTTCCGCTGAATTCGTTTTGTTTCTGGATGCGGACGATTACGTCGAGGGTCCCTTGATCGAAGGACTTGCAAGTACTGCCCAGCGATCGGAATTGGACCTTGCAGTAGGCGTGTCCGAATCCGAGCGTGATGGGACAAGGGTCCAAAGGCATGCCCACTCAATCGAAAGCAGTCGAGATGACCTTTTGGGATTTTGGCTAACAGGACGCTATGTTCAAACTGCCGCGCTAATTTGGAGATCAGAATTTCTTCGAAGTATAGGTGGCTGGAATGTGCGTGTGAGGCGGAGTCAAGACATTGAACTCGTCATGCGATCTATATTGAGTGGCGCCAAGATTGCCGCCACAAATCATGGAACGGCTGTTTGGTGCGATCATTCCTCTCCGTCGCGCGTCGGTCAGAATCATTCTGAATCAGCATTGGCATCGGAGTATGATTTCCACCTTTGTCTGCTAAAGATGTTCCCAGAACTGGAAGGCAGATGGACTAAGGAAACTGCCAATAGATTCTATTCTATCGCGTTGGAAGCTTATTGGTACGGCTGTCACGACCTTGGATCTAGTGCCCTGATACAAGCCCGGAAACTGGGCTTGCGAGGCCATGCCGGCACATTTCCACACAAGATTCTATGTGGGATCCTTGGGTTGCAAAAAAAACAGCAGCTGAGCCGTTGGGCTCGAACCTTCGGTCGTTGAACAAGCGGAAGTTAAAGAGGTGACATGAAGCGACTCAATCGGAAAAGCTTTCTAAGCTATCAATGGCATTTTCGTCGTATCGACGGCTGGATCCATCCGTTCACCGCATGGTTTATGTTTGAAATTTCCCATGCGCAATCTGCTTTGGGCATAGTGGGGAGTGTTGCAGAGATCGGTGTCCATCATGGTAAGTCGTTTATACCAATGTACCTTGGAATTGAGGATGATGAGTCGGCCGTTGCAATAGATGTCTTCGAAATGCAGGAATTTAACAGAGACGGCTCTGGAAAAGGTGACCGGTTAAAATTCTTGAGCAACTTAAAGCGCGTCGCAGGCACTGAAGATGGATTGAGAATTATCGCGAGGCCTTCTGAATCCGTGACACAGGCCGAGATAATGGAAGAATCGGGACGCATCCGTCTATTTAGTATCGACGGATCGCATACCGACGAAGCCACTTACGCCGATTTGAACCTCGCTGCTGGTGTTCTCTCCAATAAAGGTGCGATAGTTCTGGACGACTTATTCAATGAATTATATCCGGAGGTGGTTGGAGGTACATATCGGTTTCTTCGTGGGAATACCAATATTGTGCCGATAATAATTATTCCCGGAAAAATCATACTTTGTGAAAGACAATCGGCGCAGTTCTACAAGGATTGGTGCATCAAACAATTCGCGGGTTGGGTCGATTTTAAAAAAAGTCTTTTTAGTCATGAAGTGTTGGGCGTTGGGCTAAATGGAAATTTCATCCGCCGACGATTCAGAAATACTACTATTGGAGGACGCATTTCCTTGCTAAAGAGAAAGTTAGCGAGTAGCGGGTTCAAAGGATCAAATGGCTAGGCACGTAAATGCGCGAACGGCGAAGCAGGTTGGCTGGCTGGGTTTAAGAACAGGGTATCAAAAGTGAACGTTTTCAATAGTTAATACTTTCATGCCTAAGCGTGTTTTATTTCTACAATGCACAAATGCTGGCGCTTACCCGCCAATATGTAACGCTGCCCATTTGTTGGCAGATCGAGGGTGGACGGTCGAGATTCTGAGTTCACCGAACATTGGAACAGCATCGATTGTGGTGCCGCCACATAAGAATCTGCGGCTTTACTCGACCCGAACAAGGCAGCAAAGTGCGGTGCACCCTGGCGAGTTTGCCGAATATACATTTAAAGCTCTGTATCTCGCGACGAGATTACGTCCAGATATACTTTACGTTTCTGATCCACTAGCTGCTGGTCCAGGTCTATTGTCCGCGAGTGTCGTTGGTGCGGATTTGATCTATCACGAACATGACAGTCCAAATTCCGCAAGTTTAAGACCGTGGATTGCGAATCTTCGGCGTCTTGCGGCGAGAAAAGCGAAACTAGTCCTTTTTCCGAATGAGGTTCGTGGCAGAATCGTTCAGCGAGATTTGGGCTTTTCCTGCGAACGGCTACGTGTTGTGTGGAACACGCCAAGTCTGCATGAGCTGCCCAAGATCAAAAGCATCCCCGATAAACGATTGATCCTATATTATCATGGGAGCATCACCCCGGAACGGCTGCCTGAACAAGTGATTGATGCGGTACGAAGTTTCAACGGCAATGTAATATTGAAAATTGCGGGTTATGAAGCGGCGGGCGCGCGAGGCTATCTTCAGCGCTTACTCATATTGGGGCATTGCTCTGATGCCCTTTCTGTTGTGCATTACGTGGGGCAGGTACCGAATAGGACGGATCTTTTAGAAGAAGCCTCCAGATGTCATGTTGGACTTGCATTAATGCCCACGACGACAGATGACCTGAACATGCAGCATATGATTGGTGCTTCGAACAAAGTATTTGACTACATGGCTGCGGGGTTGGCACTGGTTGTTTCCGATTTGCCGAGTTGGAGAGATATGTTTGTTCCAGAGTTTGCGCGCTCGTGTGATCCCAACAATCGCGCGTCGATTATTGGCACGCTGAATTGGTTCGTGAATCATCCCGAAGAGGCGAATCGCATGGCATCTCGCGGCCGCACCAGGATACAGAGCGACTGGAACTACGATAAGGCCTTTTCTCCGATCATTGATGCAATGTCGAATCTTTAATATTTTGGGCATTGTGCGCTCAAAAAGTAGCGTGGATTGCGATCCGGTGACAACCTTGCCATCCGCGATGTATCGAGCACCCATAGGGACAGCACATGCTTGATATAGAATCAGTCATAACTAATCGTCCACCGCAATTGATCCCGTTTTTTTCTATCTGTATTCCACAATACAATCGAACAGACTTTCTTATTAAGGCATGCGAGAGCTTTGCATCACAAACATTCCAAAACTTCGAGCTTTGCATCAGCGACGATTGTTCGAATGATGGAAAACGTGAGGGATTATTAGATTACCTGAGGAACTCCGGTCTCACGTATTCTTACGCGCCGTTGAAGAATAATTTGCGATACGATGGAAATCTGAGGAGCGCCGTCGCGCTGTCTTCTGGTCAGTATCTATTGTTGATGGGAAACGACGATGGCCTGAGCAACAATGATGTTTTACGAAAAATTCGTGAGGATCTGCTCCATTTTCAACCGGTAGCCGTCGCAATTACCAACTATCGTGATATTCCTTCGGGTAGAGTAGTTCGGCGAATAAGCACACATGGCTTGATCGGCTCTGGACCGGCCGTGGCCGTTTCCACATTCCGTAATTACAGTTTCGTCAGTGGTATTGTATTGGATGGGGATGGTGCCCGTAGGGAGGCCACGGACAAGTGTGATGGTAGCGAAATGTATCAGATGTATCTGGGAACCCGTTTAATTGCCGCGGGCGGACAATTCCTTGCCATCGACAAGGTATGCGTCGACAAGGATCTCCAAATAGAAAACCAAGTCGTGGATAGTTATCGCTTAAAACCGAAAGCTGATCGTTACCCCATCGTAGAACGACCACTTCCGATGGGACGGCTTTTAGAAGTTGTGGCTGCGGGTCTGGAGCCGTTTCACCAGGGTGCAGCACGTGAAAATAACCTCCTTAACATTGCGAGTCAGCTCTATCGCTATACATTCCCCTTCTGGATTGTGGAATATCGGCGCATTCAATCTTGGCAATTTGCAGTGGGCGTTCTTTTTGCTCTTCGTCCTACGCGGTTGGCACAGAGCTCGCCGCTTTCGGCATGGGCTACATTGCAGCTTTGGTTGATGTATATTCCTTCGGCAGTTGCGGCGATTGCTATCCCTATTAGACTGTTCGACGCTCTTCATGCTCGAATGTATGAAATCGCCAAGCGACTGAGAAGCGTATGATGCGATTGGGAAATAGCTCTCCGAAACTAATCATCGTTGGAAATTCTGGAGGCACTAACGTTGGTGAGAGTTTGCGACGCGCAGCGCACGGCGACGGATATTCCGTTAGGTTTTTTGATGCATACGGCGCGACCGGAAAGTCTCGTATCTTTCAATCGATTGCATGGCGGTTGTTTGATCGCCGCCCGATGCACTTAAACCGATTTTCGGCGGAGGTTGTCCGGGCATGTGCAAGGGAGCGGCCGGACATTCTCGTCGCAACAGGCGCGGCTCCGTTGACAAAGTCCTGTTTGCATGCACTTCACGCGATGGGCATCTTTTCCATTAATTATTCAACCGATGATCCCTTTAATGCACATCAGCTCGCGCGCTGGCACCTAAGCGCGATTGCGAGCTATGATTTGGTTTGCACAACGCGGCGTGCAAATCTGATAGATCTTCGGCGGTTGGGCTGTAAAGACGTGCGCTATGTACCCTTTGGTTACGACGAATCGCTTTTCGCTCCGCCGAGCCAGCTTGACGGCGCAATCGAGCATGACGTTCTTTTTGCAGGAGGCGCGGACCGAGACCGGGTCAAATTCATGACAAGCTTCTTGAAATGTGGTGCTCCCATTGCTCTTATCGGAGATTACTGGCATCGGTATAAGAAGACGCGGCCCTACGCCCTCGGCTTTAAGTCTCCCGGGGAATTATGCAGGCTCACTGCAGCGGCAAAGGTCAATCTTTGTCTCGTCCGTCACGCAAATCGAGATGGTCATGTAATGCGAAGCTTCGAGATTGCGGCGGTCGGAGGCTGTATGCTGGTCGAAGAGACCGAGGAGCATAAGGCGATTTTTGGATCTGATGGTCAAGCTGTTCGCTATTTCAAGACCCCCGAGGAAGCCGCTACGCGTGCTAAACTGTTGTGCGCCGATCCTACCGAGCGAACGCGCCTTGCAATTTCTGTACGTACTCTAGTCACCACTGGGGCGCATACATACCGTGATCGGCTTACAAGCATGCTAGATAGTGCTGCGGGACACGTTACCGAAGAAAACATCGTACGATGATCCTGCTAATAGCTTTGTGGCTCACCCTACTAGTGGCGTTGATCGTATTTGCGATCGGTAAGCCGGGTGAGGGCGGTGGATTGACCCTCGCCTATTTTTTAGGCTTGTCGTTGATTCATTTGCCCGGTGCATATGTTTATCTTGATTCATCGATTTTGCTCCCGTCTCAGGCCGAGACAGAGTCTGGTTTTCTTCTAACGGTGAGCGGACTGGCGGCCTTCACCATCGGTGCAATTCTCGTTCGATTGACCGACAAGGAGCAGATTGTCGAAGACAACATCAATGCCGATGACAGCCAGAAACTTAACCAGTTTGGTCTTCGTTTGATCGCGATAGGTGCTGTCAGCTACTTTGTAATTCTGCCGTTCGCTAGTTATTTTTCTTCGCTAACGGCAGTCGTTGGTGGTTTTGGCGCTCTATTACTTCTTGGTATCTGGGTTCGCTTCTATGTAGCCGTCAACGCAAGAAGTTGGCGTCAGATGTCTGGCTTGATAGCGGCTCTCCCGGCGCTCCCACTTTCAACGTTGGTGACGGGCGGATTTATTGGATATGGAATATATTGGATTATTAGTGTCGGATGCTTTCTGTTTGCCATAGTTCGCCGACGCCTTATCATTGTTGTTGCGTCACCGTTCATTGCGTACTTGGGCCTTTCGCTTTTCGTCGGCTACATGGCCGAACGTAATGCGATTCGAGATCTTGTCTGGAGTGACGAGTCGACTTTTGGCGAACGGGCTGATCGTGTTTTTAGAATTTTTTCGAATTTTGAGTTCCTGAATATTGGAAATGAACAGCACGTTGTCGCGATCGATGGCCGGCTTAACCAGAATGTATTTGTTGGACTTGCCATAAACCGTCATCGGGACGGTATTCTCGATTTTCAATATGGCGGTACCGTTCAAATTTGGGCGTTGGTGCCCCGGGCTTTGTGGCCAGAAAAGCCTGAAATCGGCGGTGGGGGAACGTTGGTTAGCGAACTGACAGGGCTGGAGTTTGGAGTGGGCACAAGCGTCGGAGTTGGTCAAGTGCTGGAGTTCTATGCAAACTTTGGGTGGTTCGGAATCGTGTTTGGATTTGGCGGTCTCGGTGCGCTTCTCCTAAACCTCGATCGGGGAATTATGCGGGCGCTGGTTGCGAGAGATTTTCGAGGCTTCCTCTTTCGCGGGATGCCAGGCCTGGTACTACTTCAACCCGGAGGCAACCTCTTGGAAATTATGGTAGCCGTTGTAGCCGCAATCGTGGGCGCACAAATTGTCACGACATATGAAAAGTTGTATACGTGAATGATTGGTTCCGCTTGTTTGGAAAGTCATCGAGGAATGACGTGCTGCGCTCCAATTGACCCGGTCGATCAGCCACGGTGGGGGCGTGATGTCTCGCAAGCTTAAAGTGACGATCGCCACGGCGGGTCGCTTTCACGTTCTTTATCTTGCTAGAGAACTTCACCTACTTGGTCACGAAGTTAGGTTCCTTTCTTATGTGCCTAAAGCTCGGGCAGCAAAATTTGGCCTGCCCGAGGAGTGCCATGTGTCGCTTCTGCCGTTCGCATTACCGGCACTTGCATGGGAATATCTTGCGAAGCAAGTTGCTCCACAGGCTCGTGAGCGCTTTCTTTATGCTGCGCTTAATCGCGCAGCCATAATCAAAATGAAAGAATGCGACGTTTTCACATGTATGTCCGGCATCTATCTGGAGGCAGCGGTCGAGGCTCAACGAAGGTTCGGGGCAAAGATTTGGATGCATCGCGGCAGTCGTCACATTCTATCGCAAGATCAGATATTGAGCACCCTTCCGAACTCGGAGAGACCATCCTCCTTGGCAATCCAGCGTGAACTTGCTGGCTATTCTGTCGCACATCGAATCGTCATTCCATCGGATCATGTTGAAGAGAGTTTTCGGGCGTATCCGGAGGTCCACAAAAAATTATATCTCAATCCATATGGCGTTGACGTAGATATGTTTCCCCAGCGGGCAGAAAAAAGACCCAGCAATCCAGTAACTATCTTATTCGTAGGCCATTGGTCTTTGCGTAAAGGCTGCGATCTGCTCGCGGCTGCGATTCCACAGGTATCAGGGGTGCGTCTCCTGCATGTTGGGAAAATCTTGGATCTACCGTTCCCTAAGGATGATGAGAATTTTTCTCACATTGAGCCCGTGCCACAATGGGAGTTAAAAAAATTCTACGAATCCGCAGATGCTTTCGTTCACGCCTCGCGCGAAGAGGGGCTGAGTACCGTTCTTGGACAGGCATTGGCAAGTGGGCTTCCAATAATCTGCACTGACCATACGGGCGGGGCAAATCTTGCTCATACGCCTGCATTAGCAGAGCGGATTGATGTAATTCGACAGGGAGATGTTGCCGGGCTTGCCAATGCTCTCGCCAGATTGCGAGACAGAGTAAATCGCGAAGGCTGGCGTCCACTTAGCGAGTTTGATAGAAAAACATTGAGCTGGACTGCTTATGGATCGCGATACAGCGACGAATTGGCCCGCGCTTTTGGATAGACACGAACATGGTTCCAGCAGATTGCCTTTGCGAGCTTTACATATCATTGGTGGGCTAGATAAAGCTTATGGTGGTCCCTCTTACAGCGTGCCTCGGCTATGCGAAGCTCTCGGTGCTGCGGGATTAGAGGTCGCTCTTTTTTCAGTTGCCAGTTTGAATTCATCTGAAGGGCATGAAAACGGGCTATACGGAGATCGCCGATTTGTAGCTACCTTCGAACACATTCCGCTTTTGCGATCTCTGCGTTTTTCATTTGGATTGTCGCGGGCGTTGCGTAAGAGAATTTCAGAAACTGATGTTGTGCACAGTCACGGCCTGTGGCTGCTACCGAACCTAGAGGCGGCGTGGGTAGCAGGGCGTAGGAAGACACCCCTTGTGGTGGCTCCGCGAGGAATGCTTGGGGCACCGGCACTTGCGTTTTCACGCCGCAAAAAGCGTATATTCTCCAAACTTTTCCAGGAGCGTGCGATCCGGGATGCTGACTGCTTTCACGCCACGAGCGCTCAGGAGTACCAGGAGATTCGGCAGTTTGGAATCCGAAATCCCGTCGCGGTTATTCCCAACGGGATTGATCTTCCGTCGATGGAAAGCAACTTTTCCAAAAAGTCATCCGAGAGGATTCTTGTGACCATCGGCCGGGTCCACCCGAAGAAAGGCCTCGATCGTCTCTTGTATGCATGGGCTGAAGTGGAGGCTTTGTTTCCTGATTGGCGACTCCGCATCATAGGTCCCAGCGAATCGGGATATGACTCCGAACTGCGGAAGTTGGCGTCCGATCTCAAACTTGCCCGTGTCACTATCGAGCCGGCCGTCTACGACAGTAATGAAAAGTACAACGTCCTGGGTGCAGCGGATATTTTTGTTCTTCCCAGCTTAAATGAAAACTTCGCGCTTACTGTCGCCGAGGCGCTTTCAGCGGGAACGCCGGTCATTGCGACTAAGGGAACTCCCTGGTCGCAACTTGAAATCGAAGGCTGTGGGTGGTGGATCGATTCGGGCGTTAAGCCTCTTGTTTCAATTCTCAAATTTGCGATGACCATTTCTCGCAAAGAGCTTGATGCAATGGGAGTCCGTGGTAGATCGTGGATGGCTCGCGAATTTCAATGGAATGACGCTGCGCGGAAAATGAAGGCCGTTTATATGTGGGCTTCCGGCAAATCTGAACGGCCCAGCTTCGTTTATTTGGATTGAAGAGTGAGTGTCTATACAGCAAATGGCTGACGCTTCGCGTGCGGATCTTATATGCCGGAATCAAAACGGTTGGGCGTGCGTTACTAGAAACGTCGCAGACCATGGCCGAAGATTCGCGTCGCGCAAGCATTATCGTCTGCGTTTAGTCTATTAACCAAATTATCAAGGTGCTCAAAAATGAAAGTACCAAGATTGTTAAAAACGCTGCTGGCATCCACCATTTATCGGATTGGAACTAAAGCGACAGTCCTGTCTGGCCCTTCGAGAGGGCTCCGTTACTATATTTTTCCCGATGCCGGCTTAGCTCCAATCTACAGTGGTTGGGAGCCGGATGCCCAAGCCGTTATGCAAAAATCAATCCGTTCAGGCTCCATTGTGTACGACATCGGTGCAAATTATGGCGTCCACACTTTGTTGATGGCTCGCCTCGTGGGAGATTCCGGTAAAGTCTTCAGTTTCGAGCCGGTTTCAAACATTGCTGGCGAGCTGAAGAGAAATGTGGCGCTCAACCGATTCAACAATGTGACCTGCATACCGATAGCGGTCAGCGACCAATGTGGTAACGCATCATTCGTCTTGGGGGCGCATATCGGTGCTGGCAAATTGGCGCTATCTTCATCCGAGTCAACATTTCTAGTTGCGACCATTACAATTAATGAATTTGTTCGCAGCGGACAGGGGCCTGCCCCAGATTTTATGAAAATCGACGTCGAAGGAGCTGAAAGCAAGGTTCTTTCAGGCGCGAGTAATATTATGCGCGAGCATCGGCCGACAATTTTGGTTGATCTTCACAATCCCAACGAAGATCGCGCCGTCGGCCGTATATTCTCGGATTGTGACTATGACGTTTTTCGAACGAATAACGGAAGTAAAGTTAAACGTTTGGATCTTGGCTGGCCGGAGGAGGAAGGAATTTGGGGGCAAGTGGTTGGGGTGCCTCGCGAACGATTGTAAGCTCAATTGGTCGCCTCACGTTTATGAATGCCACACAGGATTGGTGCAACCTCGTCATGGAGGGGACAGTGAGTTTGCTCGTCATTCACAACGCCTGCATTACATTGATTATGTGGCTCAAGATGAGCCAAATCTGTGCAACCGCTTGGCATAAAACTTCTCACTTAGCAGCGGAATAACCTATGGCAAAGCTCGCCTATTTGCGACGTAGTCTCATATCGCAAGTCATTACAGATCGTTTCAAGTGCCCTAACTGCGCTAGCCAACGAAATCAGGTGGTTGACCGCAAGCTTTTTATCACGCAACTGCGACGGTGCCGTGATTGCCATCTCATGTTTCGAACGCCGACAGACGACCCCGCAGCCAATGAAGGATTTTACGAAAAGGAATATCAACAAGGGTTTACCAGCACTGTCCCGTCTGACGCAGCGCTTGCGGAGATGTTGCAAACGAACTTTGCTGGCACTGAAAAAAACTATTCGTATTATTTAGATGTTTTAACTCAGTTGGGGCTGAAATCAGGTTCAAAAATATTCGACTTCGGTTGTTCATGGGGCTATGGAAGCTTTCAACTCGCAAATGCAGGTTTTTCAGTTACCTCATTTGAGGTTGCGCCTGGTCGAAGACGCTACGCGAAAGAGAAGGTTGGGGTTGCCGTGATTGACGACATGGCCCAAGCGGTGACCGATTTGGAAGGTCAATTTGATTGCTTCTTTTCAGCGCACGTTGTTGAGCACGTACCGTCGCCCGCGGCAGTGTTTGATTACGCCATGAGATTGTTGAAACAGGGAGGGATATTCGTATCTTTTACTCCGAACGGGAGTGCGAGTCATCGCGCCAGTTCGGGCACTTGGAGTAAGCTTTGGGGGGAAGTCCACCCCACATTTATAGATGACGTATTCCTAGACTATAGTTTTAGAGGCTCGCCCCGCGCAGCCGGATCGTCGCCGATTAAGAACGCAATGGTTCCTGCGACAATTGAATTGTCGCGCCTCAATCAGCTAGAGGGTAGCGAAATATTTTTCGCTGCGCGAAAAATTAAAGACGGCTGGGCGTAATGTCTAAATGCGTTTCTAAGAATCCGACGGGCTAATCTCATTAGAACCAACACATGATAGCTGAGGATATTACGCCACTTATTATTACTTTCGACGAGGCGCCAAATATCGCGCGCTCTCTTGGGAAACTACTCTGGGCAAAGCGTATCGTCATCGTCGACAGTGGGAGCACAGACGAGACGTTGGAAATCATCGCCGCATATCCTCAAGCGCAAATATTCTATCATAAATTTTCTAGCTTTGCTGATCAGTGCAATTTCGGGCTTTCACAAATCAAGACGGATTGGGCGTTGTCGCTCGATGCAGATTATGAACTCAGTGATGATCTTGTACGTGAGATATTTGAGCTTAAGGATGACGAAGCGATTCGAGGATATTGCGCGGGATTTACATATCGAATCCACGGGCGCCCCCTTCGAGGGTCGCTCTATCCACCGAGAACGGTGCTCTATCGCGTGCTGAACTCGCATTATGAAAACGAGGGGCATGGGCACCGGGTTTCTATTTCGGGCAATCGCAAGCTGCTTCGCGGGGTTATCTATCATGACGACCGCAAACCGCTATTGCGGTGGTTTCGCTCACAACAACGCTATGCTGAACTCGAAGCTATCCATCTTCTGAACTCTGATCCGAAAATGCTGACGCGGTCTGATATAATTCGCAGAGCAGCGTGGCCGGCGCCGGTGCTGGTAACGATTTATGTTCTACTGATAAAGGGCTGTTTGTTAGATGGGTGGGCAGGCTGGTTCTATACACTTCAGCGCTTGCTCGCTGAAACAATGATAGCGTTGGCGGTGATCGAACGCCGCCTGGGTAATTTGGATGATCAGAAAAGATGAAATATGTTTTGCAAGACCGTCTTGCCCAAAATGTCGTGGTGTACCCGTGCGAGAAAAAGGGGCGAATGACAATCAGTGCCCCGGAAGGTCCGGTCGACGAGAAGATTTGCCTTTTGGCTAGCCTGACCAGCTGTTTGGTGGGTATTACCCGACTTCACGCGAGACACTTATGATCATTCTCGGTTTGAATGCATTTCACGCAGATTCTTCGGCTGCTCTTGTGCGCGATGGTGTGTTAGTTGCTGCTGCTGAAGAGGAACGCTTCTGCCGAGTTAAGCATTGGTCGGGGTTTCCGGTCGAAGCCATAAAATTCTGCTTACAGGAGGCTGGTGTTACTTTAGCTGAGATTGATCATGTTGCAGTGAATCAGGATAATCGTGCCAACTTTTTGCGAAAATTTGTGTACGTTGCGCTTCAACGACCGAATCCAAAACTACTTTTCGAGCGCGTTGCGGTTCGCCGCAACAGGAAAGGTATCCGTCGGCTACTTGAGGAGTCTATTCCGGGCCGAGATCTGCGAGCGACGTTGCACGGAATCGAACATCACCGTGCGCATCTTTCATCAGCTTTTCATGTGTCTCCATTTGAACATGCGCTGGCGGTATCTGTAGACGGTTTCGGGGATTTTTCGAGTGCGGCCTGGGGCGAGGCCAAGGGCACCAGCATTGATTTGATCTCACAAGTATTCTTTCCGCACTCGCTCGGCATCTTCTATCAGGCTGTAACCCAGCACCTCGGATTTTTTCACTATGGCGACGAGTATAAGGTTATGGGCCTTGCACCTTACGGTCGCCCCGAATTTATGAGCGAGATGAGGCAACTTATCGATCTGAAAAGTGACGGCGCCTTCGAACTCAACCTTAAGTACTTTCGTCATCAGAAGGAAAAAATTGCGTACCAATGGTCGGGCGGGACACCGCAGTTTGGCGAGTTATTTTCGCCGGCGATTGAGGAATTGTTGGGACCAAAGCGAACACCAGTGGATGAAATCGAACCGAGGCATATGAACCTCGCCCATTCTGCACAGGCGATGTATGAACAAGCCTTCTTCAATATTCTCCAGAATGCTCAAAAGATGACCGGAGTTACAGACCTAGTCCTTGCTGGCGGCTGCGCTATGAACTCAGTTGCTAATGGAAAGGTGCGCCGCGTTACGCCATTTCGGCGAGTGTATGTGCAGGCTGCAGCAGGTGACGCGGGTGGGGCAATCGGTGCGGCGTTCATGGTGTGGCACAAATTTTCAGATCGTCGAACCTTCGTTATGGACCACGCCTACTGGGGGCCTGGCTTTGCAGAAGAAGACATCGAGTTGATGCTCAAAGAGAAGCGAGCCTCAATTGAACGGGCTGGCTGCTCAGTCGAGAAAATAAGCAGTATGAAGGAGCTTTGTTCTCGAACCGCCTTAGCCATGTCGCAGGGAAAAGTCGTGGGGTGGTTCCACGGCCGGATGGAATGGGGCCCGCGCGCTCTCGGTAATCGATCTATTGTCTGCGATCCGCGACGCGCGGACATGAAGGAAATTCTCAATTCGAAGATTAAAAGACGAGAATCGTTCAGACCATTTGCGCCCTCGGTTCTGGCCCGGGCAGTTTCGGAATGGTTTGAAGAGGATGATGACGTCCCATTTATGATGCAGGTCTTCCAGGTTCGGTCGGAAAAGCGTGTACAGATTCCGGCTGTCGTTCACGCTGACGGCTCGGGTCGTTTGCAGACCGTGCACGAAAAGACAAATCCTTATTACTACGCGCTGATCGAGGAGTTCGAGGCCTTGACAGGCGTACCTATGGTCTTAAACACCTCTTTCAACGAAAACGAGCCGATGGTGTGCCGTCCATTGGAGGCTCTAGAGTGTTTTTTGCGAACGAATATGGACGTCCTCGTGCTGGGGCACACAATGTTGACGAGGAGTATTGTAACTTGAGTGCGATTTTTTGGCCATCACGCGGCCTGGCGGCTCGATAGTTCATCTCTCTTCAGTGGGAAGAAGAGAATTCGACTGTGTTCCTGCTCGCATCAAAGGTCGAAAACGCGACGACGGGCTGATGTGATTTACTATTCAACTTTCTCTTGTGTCTGTCGCAGCCAAATCCTGCTTACTCCCAATACGATTTGGCGCATAGCCTCGCCGCAGAATGGCTTCCCACCAGGGTTTATTTTGAATGTACCACTGAACGGTTGCGGTCAAAGCTGATTCGAATGATTCGGTTGGCCGCCATCCAAATTCGCGTTCAATCTTCGAGGCATCAATAGCGTATCGGCGGTCGTGGCCTGGGCGGTCAGTCACGAACTCTATCAAAGCGCGGTGCTTCCCGATGGGCGACGGCATCAGCTTGTCAAGAAGATCGCAGACCGTCTCTACTATCTCCTTGTTTGTCCGTTCATTGCGGGCCCCAATATTATAGCTTTCTCCTATCGTCCCTTGTTTGAGAATTAGCACTAGCGCGCGAGCATGATCCTCGACATAGAGCCAATCGCGCACGTTCATCCCATCGCCATAAATAGGCAAAGATTGGCGCTTCATACCACGCAAGATCATTAGCGGGATCAGTTTTTCAGGAAACTGCCGGGGGCCATAGTTGTTCGAGCAGTTCGTTATGACGACTGGTAAACCGTAGGTGTGGTGCCAGGCGCGGGCGAGATGATCAGATCCGGCTTTAGTCGCGGCATACGGCGAGTTCGGCGAGTAAGGAGAGGATTCGGTAAACAGTCCATGCTCAGACAGTGAGCCAAATACCTCATCAGTCGAAATGTGGATGAAGCGGAAATCTCTACTTTGCTTTGCTGCGAGGTGTTGCCAGTGTCGCAGAGCCTCCTGCAAAACTGTGTAGGTCCCGACGAGGTTGGTGTTTATAAAGGCGCCGGGCCCGTCAATTGAGCGATCGACGTGACTTTCCGCAGCCAAATGAACTACAGCTGAGGGCTGATATCTGTTAAAGATCTCGCGCAGATGAAGATCGTGGCATATGTCGGTGGTTTCAAGTCGATGACGCGGATGGTCCTGCGGCAATGACAGTAGGTTCGCTGCATAGGTTAACTTGTCAACATTGACAATATTTACGTCGCTCTCATCAAGCAGGCATCGGATTACCGCTGAGCCAATAAAGCCCGCGCCACCTGTTACCAGGATGGTTCCACTCAAAATATTATCCGAAGGCGTCACGGGCCTACTCCACGGCCATATGGTTTGTTTCACTGAGGAACTTGTAAACTGAATGCAAATATTGTCCGTAGTCACTATTACCAGCACGGTGGGCCAATTCCAGGAACTCCGACGGACTAATAAATCTTTGTCTCAGCGCTATTTCTTCGGGGCAGGCAATACGTAGCCCTTGACGCTGTTCTAGCACTTGGACGAACGTCGATGCTTCGATCAGCGACGCATGCGTGCCGGTATCGAGCCATGCGAACCCGCGTCCAATCAATTTGACGCGAAGAGAGCCGCGCCTGAGATACTCGAGGTTGACATCGGTTATTTCGAGCTCGCCTCGATTCGATGGTCGAATAGAGCGCGCGATATCGAGCACATCGTTGTCATAGAAATACAAACCGGTCACCGCATAATGCGACTTCGGTCTAGCTGGCTTCTCCTCGATGGAGAGCGCATTGCCATTCACATCGATTTCGACGACGCCATACCGTCCCGGGTCTTTAACAGTGTAGCCGAAGATGGTCGCACCAGACTTATGCTTCGCAGCCTCGCCTAGTAATCCGGGTAATCCGTGACCATAAAAGATATTGTCGCCAAGGACTAAAGCGACAGATTCATTGTCAACGAAATTCCGCCCTAGAATAAAGGCATCGGCCAGCCCCCTGGGCTGATCTTGGACCTCGTATGCGAAGCTCACGCCAAACTGAGAGCCGCTGCCCAAAAGGCGTTTGAAGAGTGGTAAATCGTCGGGTGTTGAGATCACCAAGATATTTCGAATGCCCGCAAGCATTAGTGTCGACAGCGAATAGTAAATCATAGGCTTGTCGAACACAGGTAGAAGCTGTTTGGATATAACGGACGTTGCTGGGTAAAGACGAGTTCCTCTCCCCCCGGCTAAGATGATGCCTTTCATGTTGCCATTCCAATGATCATCCGCCCTCAATCGTGTAGTCACGTTGATTGAACTTTAGCCCAGAAGTTTTATAAAGCCTACAAATTAGAGATCGATGCTGTATGGAAGTAACCCTAACTGCAATTCCCGGCGTGATTATTCTGAAGCCCAAGCGCTTCGGCGACCAACGCGGGTATTTTACGGAAGTTTTCAATGCTCGTCGCTATTCCGAGGCTGGGATACGCGGGCCATTCTTGCAGGATAATCTGTCTCATTCGACCCGCGGTGTGTTGCGGGGACTGCATTTCCAACAGCCCGACCCTCAAGCAAAGTTGGTCAGCGCCATGCGTGGTGCCATCCTCGATGTTGCTGTTGATGTCCGAGTTGGCAGTCCTACTTTTGGCCGCCACGTTGCCGTAATGCTCTCAGAAGATAACGGTCAACAGCTTTTTGTTCCACAGGGATTTGCGCACGGTTTCATTGTGCTGTCGGATTTCGCTGACGTTTTTTACAAGTGCGACGCCTTTTACTGCCCCCAGAACGAACTCGTTATTCGTTGGGATGACCCTTCGTTAGCCATTGATTGGCGACTGCCAAATCCGATCTTGGCGGAGCGCGACAAAAATGCTCCGCTGCTTGCCCATATCCGTAACCTTCCCTCATACACGGTATAAGTCTTTGCGAATTCTGGTGACTGGAGTGACTGGTCAGATCGGATCCGCGCTGCTTCGCTCTTTGGGTGCGTATGATTTGTTGCCGGCCGATCGCGCTATTCTCGACCTCACCAAGCCCGGCGAGATTGCCTCCCGCCTTACTGAGCTACGGCCGGAAGTGATCATAAATTCGGCCGCTTATACAGCGGTCGATCGAGCGGAAGACGACCGTGAGCTAGCATTCACTGTCAATGGCGAGAGCCCCGGTGCAATCGCTCGTTGGGCGGCCGATCATCAGACGCCCTTAATTCATCTTTCAACTGACTACGTCTTCGATGGCAGCGGCACGCGACCTTGGCGAGAGGACGACCCCACCGGGCCATTGAACGTCTATGGAGCAAGTAAACTTGCCGGCGAGAAGGCGATTTTCAAAGCAGGTGGATCGCATTTGATTGTTCGGACGTCCTGGATATACTCAGCGCAAGGCACAAATTTTCTTTGTACAATTTCGCGGCTTGCTCGAGAGCGTGAAGAGATTCGAGTCATTTCCGATCAAATAGGAGCGCCGACTTCTGCGGAATGGGTCGCCGAGACTATTTCGCAGATATTAAAGCAGGGATCCGCCGATCTGGCCCAGGTTTTTGACAGGGCACGACGAAGCGTTAACGTCGCGTCTGCTGGAAAGATCAGCTGGCATGGATTTGCGCAGGCAATTGTTAACGGCTTACGCCGGCGCGACGTTCCTGTGAGGACTCAATTCGTGACTCCCATCGAAGCGACGGCCTATCCATCCAAGGCAATGCGTCCAAAAAATTCGTGCCTCGACCTGTCGCGGCTATCGGAGATGTTTCAGATCGAACCGATGGAATGGAATATTCTTCTTGAACGAGAGCTTGATCGGCTTGTGCCAATCCTTAAAAACCAAAACTAAGTTATTATCTGTCGAGGCTGGATGCTCATCGATGGTGAAGGGCTAGCTTAGCGCATGGTGTCAAGCGTGCAGCGGCTTCATGCGCCTGTTAACGTGCAGCTCAGTCCCTACTTCTGCGCCACCACCCATACGACATAGGCATATGAGGCTCTGTTACAACGGGCCAGCGCGTTGAGCGGATGCCAATGGTTCTGTGGAACAGGCATTCGGTGTAATCCCAGCGACGTGAATACGTTCATCAGAGGGGTTCCCCACCCAGCGGCACAAATTATTTTAGAATATCGGCCGTGGAGCAGCCGCAAACCAGACGGAGTAAACCTCCAATAGTCGCCATTATCGCGGTCATTGTAATCCGAACTTCCATGATATGGCATTAAAAAGCACGTCGTGTGAATTGCTAGTCCTCCGGGGACGAGTACGCGATAACATTCGTCGACGGCACGATTAGGAACGCAACTAATATGTTCAAATACCTGGTCGCTGATAACAGAAGTGACGGACTCGTTTGGCAGAGAAAGATCGCAAATATTATAGGTTGGATAATTTGCCTGAATGATATTCGTTTTTGGGATGCCAAACAGCTCACACAAATGATCCGAATGGCTTATAGACAAAACTTTGTCGCCAAATGAGGCGCCGGCTAAGTGCGATCTGAGGGATTTGTACATACTGTAGCGTGAAAAGTGACCTTCACCGGGTTTAAACCCAAGCATGCTCAATTGCCATATCGCTCCAGCGAGGCGCTCTAGTACGGGCCTAGGGCTTAGATTGCGCAGCATCTTGTATTTAATTTTCATAACTCCGAATCCTTGACCGTTCTGTGCCCTCGAGCCGAAACCAAATGATGCGATCAGAATATGCGGCGCTACTGCGGCGCCTTTGTCTTGGCGACAGGAACTTTGCCATAATCCACCGCAGCCCGTAGATCAATGCAAGGCAAAATGAGAATTAACATGAAGTCGTTGATGAAAAGCGCAATTCGCAGGCTCTTCACGTTCGGCCAACGTTGCGGGATCGATATTTTGCCCCGTCACTATTACTCGGAAATTCCTGATATTGGAAAACTGCAACGAACGTCATGGTGGAGAAAACCGTATTCCATGACGGGAATCGAAGGTGCCGATTGCGAAGATCAATTGCGATTTGCAAAGGCCACCGTAACGATCGATATGGCCGATTCGGCAGTTTATTCGCTTGCCTGTGAAGAAAATGGTGCGCAAGGATTTGGCATAATCGAGGCCGAGTTTCTCTTTAATTATATCATGGTTCATCGTCCTAAATCCGTTATTCAAGTGGGGGCAGGCGTATCGACTTCGATTATTCTGCAAGCGGCCCAGGCTGCCTCTTACGCACCGCATGTGATCTGTGTTGATCCGTATCCGACTCCGCTTCTGAAGAAGCTTCAAGCCTTGAACAAAATTGAATTATTGACGCTGCCAGTTCAAGAAGTGTCGCCAACACTGGTATCGAGGCTCGGAACTGGGGACCTCTTCTTTGTCGACTCGACCCATACGCTCGGGCCGTCTGGCGAGGTTTCAAGACTCGTTCTTGAATGGCTTCCTCAACTCAGTCCCGGAGTACGTGCTCACTTTCATGATGTCAGTTTTCCATATGACTATAATCCGGATATTTTGCAGAAGGCACTATTTTTTCCTCACGAAACCACGCTGTTATACGCGTTTTTATGTTTGAATCGATCATTCAGGATTCTTTGCTCACTGTCGATGCTCCATCATCATCACCGATCCGATCTGGGCAAAATATTTCCACACTACAACCCAATGCCGATGGAGGATGGAGTGATGACCGAGGAAGGGCATTTTCCAAGTTCTATTTATATCGAACGTACAACGGTTTGACGTTTGAACCGGTCGAGAAAAACGAGCCGCAATCCTTCAACGTCAAGCAACTCGATAAGCGGCTAAGCGAAAACCGCGGGCGTTTCCGTCAGTTGGTTGCCGGCTTGCGAGCCTCAATAATGAGTGTGTGCGGAAATTCAAAATCGTTTTCCGACTCTTTGTCGAGGACCTCACGTCCGAAGTATTTGCTTTCGCGCATCGGTATGCAAATCGTTCCGTCAATAAAACCTGCATTTTTCAATAATTCGTCGAGGTAGGAGGGCGTGAGGGCGGTTAGGTGTTCATTCGCGCAAAATATAAAATTGACCAGCCGACCACCAACAGATGAGCGTTTTCTTGGAAAAGTTGAGAACCATGATAAATCGCCCTGCAGATACTTTTTCATAGCTGCGTCACTGTTAGGACCCCCGACGCGCACGGTGCCACCGGGTACCAATACCCTAAACATGTCATTGAAGTGCTGTTGGATAAGATCATCTCGAAAATGTTCAATTACATGGTGGCTATAAATGGATTCTACAGAATTGTCTTGAAATGGCAGAGTATTCATAAAATCCGTCCAGAGGTCGATTTTCGAAGTAAATATATTAGCGTCAACGTTAAGCCAGCCTTCTATGTAATTATTTTGGCCAGGACCGAGATGAACTTTGATCGGATGCTTCGGCTGTCGAAAAATGCGATATGCCAAACCATTAAGGCGCATCAATGGAGATGCCACAAAAAAATACAGTCTTTTCGCCGAATACGAAAGCATTGGATGAAGCGTAAATCTCCCTGATAGAATCGAGCTTTGGCACTTTACCTTTTCTCGATCCGATCTCCAATGTTAGCCTTGCCTACAGTACCTTGTCTATCCGGCCAGCACCATGGGCAATCGTCGGTCAGTTATTGTAAGGATTAGTATTAGTTTTGTGAACGAATCCATTTCCAAGCATCTTCAATTTGCAAGTTCAGCTCGGACCGCACGGGTGACCAGCCGAGGGCGGACCGCGCACGTTCTGCTGAACCCACCAGTGCTGCGGGATCGCCAGCCCGGCGCGCCGCGATTGTCACTGGAATGGTTCGGCCACACACGCGCTCAGCCGCAGCAATGACCTCCTTAACGGACCACGCGCATTAGCGAGGTTGAACGCGGAGCTCGGCTTTCCCGCAATGAGGTAATTGAGCGCAGACACATGGGCATCCGCAATGTCCATGACATGGACATAGTCGCGGATGCAGGTGCCGTCCGGCGTGGGGTAATCGGTGCCAAAAATCTGAACGGGAGTTCCGCCACGCGCGGCCTCGAGCACAAGCGGAATGAGGTGCGTCTCGGGGTCGTGCGCCTCCCCAATCATTTTTTCGGGGTCAGACCCCGCCGCATTGAGATAACGCAGAGCCACCCAGGGCAGCTGATGAGAAGCGCCTAAATCGGCCAACAGGCGCTCAACCACGAGTTTGGAAAAGCCGTAGGGATTGATCGGACGCTGTGGATGATCTTCGGTGATGGGGATGTGCTCGGGGACGCCATAGGTTGCGCAGGTCGACGAGAACACGAAGGGTAAGGGCTTGAATTCGATCAGCGCTTCAAGGAACGCCACGGTGCCGGCGACGTTATTTCGGTAATAGAGGAGGGGTTGTTCGACCGACTCCCCAACGTAAGCAAAGGCTGCAAAATGCATGGCGGCCGCCGGTTGGTAGCGTTCGAGAACTTCGCGCACGCGGGCCTTGTCGGCTGTGTCGCCTACTTCCAACGGTCCAAATTTCACCGCGGCGCGATGCCCACGGGACAGATTATCCTAGGTGATCGGCACATGGCCTTGCTTGGCCAGTGCCTTGCATGCGTGACTCCCGATAAAGCCCGCACCAGCGGTGACAAGGATATTCAACTTGCGTCCTGTTATCGTGTGCCTGCTAGGCAGTAGTGAGGATAGGGATTACTACACCACTATAGATCACGCCGATATCTCTCGTGAAAGCGTCATTAAAGAAATCCGCGAGGGGCCTGACACCTTGTCAGGTCTGAGATTGCTTTCGCAGAAACAACACAAGACTACCTCGCAGGCCTCACAGACTGCGCCGGATCAGAAGCCACCGCCCATAGAGCCGGCTTAAAATCTCGGCTCGGACGGCTTGCTGGCCTTTCGCCATTCCGCTGAGAGGGCGCAAATCGCCCCCTGTTCAAATCTCGCCTTAGCCAGTCACTCAGCATGAAAAAAAACGTTCTGCATAACAATTACCCGCGGTTGATCGCTCGCTTCTACGTCCCGTTGTTCATTCCGGCTATTGCCAGCTCGGTGCTTTTCGGTTTTGGTACTAGGCTGTTTGCAGTTGTGGTCACCGCTATCGCCGCTGATTATTTCTGTGCCCTCCCGGAGTACAGCTTCTCCATTACGGAATGGGAAGATGTGTTTGCAATCCTCGGAGGGCTCGCGGCATTGGTTATTGATAGTTTTCGAGAGATTTGAAAGCATTGAGCCCGCCGCTGATTGTCACGGGCTTGGAAATAGCGTCGACGTTCGGCCGCTTATCCGGTCGAATACTAGCGCTATCCATTCATGTGCTGCCGAATCCAAACGAACAAATCCCCCGAGCAACGAAAACGATTGCGTTGTAATGTCTACCCAACCGCTGGTCTGCCAATCGACGGGATAAGCCTCAACAGCGAATCCAGCTTCGCGAAATAATCCTATCGCGCGTGGCATATGCGATGCCGACGTAATCAACAACCAACGCTCGCCTGGCTTTGGAGCAACAAGATGTTTGGCGTTGATGGCGTTTTCCATCGTATTACGCGCGTCCCTATCGAGTTCAATGTGGCCTCGGGGAACGCCCAGGTTATCCAACAAACGAACGGCCATGTCGGATTCGGGCAGGCCGCCATATACAACATTCGAAACTCCGCCGGTAAAAACGATGCGCGCCGTAGGATACCGGCGAAAGAGTTCCACGGCCGCCAGGAGCCGTTCGGCAGCTCCGCCAAGTGAAACCTCACCGCGCGCGGCGGACACTTCAGGGTTGATGACGCCGCCAAGGACTATCACTCCAGTTGGCGCGCCACGCGTGGAATCCCACGGCGGAAATCTATCTTCCAGCGGCAATAGGAGCGCAGTACCTAACGGCGAGGCCCCCACTACCAGCAGAAGGAATATTCCAATGAGGACGATCCTTTTTCCAATTTTCGACGATCGCGTTGGCCACAGCAGCAGACCGCATAGAATGAGGCCCATGATCGCATTCGATGGGATTGCGAAAATACCCACGGTTTTGGATATGAAAAAATACATGGGGGCGGCCAGTCTCGCTCTGATTCAGGGAGCATTAAAGGTCAAGCAATGCGATTCCGCTCGAGATTCTGATGCTGTATCCATGGAATACACAAGCTCAGCATTTTTCGTACGCTTATCTCCACACCACCCACATCACCGTTTCTTGCCAATACTAACTCCACCATACCGCCGACCGCCACCGGACGCTTCGGAATTTCGAAGATCGAGCTTCAGGTCCTTCCACAACGAACTGGGAATTACGCGCTCCGGCCGCTCGTCATCGTCGTGGACAGGCGATCCTTTCGCGATCAGAACACCAGAAATGAGTTGCCGCACGAGTTCGTGTCTCAACATATGATCACTTTGTGTGTACTTGCCTTGAGCGGCATCCTGGCTGCTGAGAAGTTCGGGCGGCTGATCGCTGAATTTCCTAAGCGTTGGAGTTCCGATAGCAATCAAAGGATCCGAGCCGGTGCCGCCACCACCCTTTCGGCCTTGCTCTCTGACGACTTCCATTATGGACGAACTTATTTGGGCTCTGGCTTCGTGCCACTCTCTTACAACAGCCGGATCGCAAAACATCTCTGCCGCCTGACTGGGAGAATACCAATCTCGAATGACGATCGCGCCGATCTGGGCGCGGACCCACTCATCGACAACGCGCCAATCTAACGTCCTTATCGCAGGCCATAATCGAATCGCGTAAAAGCCGACAGCTGCCATCAAAAACAGGACAGCGAGGATTCGATCCTCTACGAACAAGATGGCGACCGCTATTACCGACAGGATGGGAACCACCGCCCTGTTGGGGCAACTTCGTATACAATCCGTTAGATGGGAAATCTTCACGGTGCTTTCTATCAGCGATGGGGTAGTAAGCGCCACCCATCCTCGTCAGGTTAACAGCAAGACGTCGCTCTGCCGCAATCGCAAATCCTTGGTAGGCTTGCCATAGTTAGCGAGTCCCTAACCATGCTCCA